>ENA-OQVM01000011-OQVM01000011.1-marine-metagenome-genome-assembly--contig:-NODE-11-length-285657-cov-12.093890_pt1 | contig 285657 bp, 249 predicted proteins | sample MGYA00237776_ERZ505498 | MGnify/ENA primary metagenome ERZ505498 (study PRJEB26159, sample SAMN06265151) | marine metagenome | isolation source: Helgoland LTER site | place: Germany:Helgoland, sampling...
GAGAGGGATTACAGACAAGTTGTCAGCCTGCTCCATGATTGCATAGTCGATGGAAATGTTAGCTGCGCTTGACCAAGCGGCTGGATCCAGCCTGAAAAAACTAAGATCTGGCTTTCCGCGATTCACTGCGGCGCGCACTGCTAACACCAGGTCGGGAGCGTGAGTTGTGAAGGCTTGAATAATATTCTTGACAGAGAAAAGAAAAATGCCGGCGTTCCAAAGGAAGTTTCCTGCAACGACCATATCTTCTGCACTTACTGCATCGGGTTTCTCAACAAAGCGTTTTAGTTTGTAAGGTTTAGTCTTAATCTTGTTAGGATTTTCCATTAATTCCAGATAGCCATAACCAATTTCTGCATAGGTTGGTTTGACGCCAAAGGTTACAAGCTGGTCACTCTTAGCATTTTCAACCCCTGCCTGCACTGCCTCGTAAAACGCTTGGGTATTGTCAATAACATGGTCTGAGGGCGTGATTAGCATGAGACCGTCAGGATCAGTTTTCTCAAGCCAAAATGCTGCTGCAAGAATGGCTGGCGCAGTATTACGGCTTTCAGGCTCGATGATAACTGCCTCTGGATATACACCCAATTCACACAATTGCTCTGTTACGATAAAACGAAAATCTGAATTAGTCAGTACCAGCGGTGCCTTAAACTCTTTACCGGATAAGCGTCGGGCGGTTGCTTGAAACAATGTTAATTCACCCGTTAATGGTACAAATTGCTTAGGGTAAGATTTGCGTGACAACGGCCAAAGGCGTGTTCCGGAGCCGCCGCACAAGATAACTGGTGTGATCATTCAATGTTGCTATCTATTTTTGCTTAGGTCGTTTTTCCGCTGTTTTGGAAAGCAACTATGCGTCTGAAAAATGCCTTGTTGCAAGGATATAGCAAATGTTTATTCCAAACGCTCCAGATTGTCGACATCTATTAGTTTGTGGGACTGATTATCAGGTTTTAATGCATCGCAACTAAGCTCACCTTTGAAGCCAATCACGTGGGTAATTATTTTACTTATTAAATTAGTGATGTGCGCTGAAGCGCAGGATCGTACCCGTTAGGATAAAAGTAATTTTGATCAAAATCTAATTCCAGAAGGGTGTCGTATTCTTTTTACGTTAATTTAGGGTGACCTCAGAAAAATACTTTTTTTGGTGATTTTTGGAAAATTTACCATTGTTTTAATTGAGTTAAATCATGGATTTTTATAAGATCGGAGTTGTGTGGAAATTTCTTAGAATTATTGAAGGTAAATAGTTTTTCCCTCAAATAGTCTCCTCTCAAACGGCGATAATCAGGTAGACAACTAAGATCGCCCGTGCCTAAGATGAACAATTATTCAATTATTGGGTTCAATACTTTAACCACTCTACTATTTATATTAGTTTCGCATGAATTTCGGTATATAATGCAAATCATAACTTTAAATAGGAGAATGAAAATGCTTGGTGCTAAAGCAGGAACATTGACATTAAAGGAAACCAGTAAGCCGATAGCTTCCGGAAGATATGGATTGCCGGCTATGGAAACACACAATGTTGGAAGCGGAAAACTAGTAGGCCACGATGTTATGGGACGGGCAACATTTACAGCAGCGATGCGCCCAGACGGTTCGTGGGTAGGTGAATGTCCGGCTGGGATCATAGCTTGCTCAGAAGGTGTGGCCACATTCATTTGTAACGGTGTTGGAAATATGACGGAAGATGGTGGCGTATCGTTTAGGGGTGGCGCTTCATTTGAAACTACATCTGATGCGTTATCTGAACTAAATGGGAAGTATTATATGTTTACCTACGATTCCGATGCAGACGGAAATGCAGAATGGAATCTTTACCCCTGTAAGTAACAAAATTCTTAGTTTAGATTTTTGAAAGTCACCTTAGCTCTTCTTTTAAAGGTTTTTATAGGCAGCCAGAACTCAAAAGTTGCTCGCGTAAAATTGGTACACAATTATTTTTGTGAGAACTAAGCTTCAAAAGTATAGAATTGAACAGATTTTAAAATTTGGGATCAGAACAGCCCATCCTTTGACGACTTTGAACAGGAGAATTCTAAACAAAGAATTTTGGAAAAATTGAAAAGTAATCAATGGAATCTATCAATAATTTTGATGCAATAGGACCATAGTTTGACATGAAAAATAGTATCTTTACGTTTTTATAACGTTTTTATAACGTTATTATTAGCAACAATTGTAAATGCTGAAGAAAATGCTTTAGCATAAATTTATTACTTATTTTGACGCTGTGATACGATTTGTTCGCGCCACATTATGTAAACTCCAGATGCTATTACCAACGCTGAACCGATAAGCATTGACAAACTTGGTCGCTCTTCAAATACCAAAATGCCCAAAATAAGCAGAAAAACGATACGAGAATATCTAAACGGCATTATAGCAGATAGTTCGCCAATCCGGAGAGATGTGATTAGCAATAGGTATCCTACAGAACCAAGTATAATCATGCAGGCAATTATGCCCCAATTTATTTCTGCTGGGAAAAACATGTCTCCATTTAAAAGAACCCAAGCAGTGGTAAATGGGAGAGCTGCAATCATGGTGAAGGTTGCTAGACTTGCTGATGAAATATCTGGTGGAGTTAGTCGTGTTACAAGATCTCTAATAGAAAAAGCTATCAGTGCTACAGCCGCCCAGATTACTGAATAATCTAAGCCTTCTTCCCCAGGTTGAATGACAAGTAGAACGCCCAAAAAGCCAATAAAAATTGAACTCCAACGGCGCCAACTTACTTTTTCCTTTAGAAAAATTACGGCTCCTACCGCAACCAAGATAGGGGATGCCTGCGTCACAGCACCTACTATTGAAAGTGGTACTTTAGTCAGGCACATGACCATGCCCAGTAGACCAATCATTTCTGCACAATACCGCACCAGTAAAACTGGTTTGAGGGCTCTAGGATCTTTTAGGTTTTCGCCTTTCAGTAGGGCAATCAATGCAAATATTATAAAGCCACCACTGATTAGAAAAAGCATGATTTGAGCAGGAGATAAGAAAGATCCAGACATTTTGATAAATGTGTCGGCAACAGCAAATATTGCCATCGACAGCAGCATCAGTATTATGCCTTTGGTATTCTTATGACTGGTTAACATGTGAAAACTCCAAAAGCACAGGCGCCAGTGCTTAGAGTAAATCATTCACAATCAAAAGCATATTTAGTTAAGTATTATGATAGTTTGCTAATTCATATATAAATGTCGTGCAATATCGTTCGTTACCAAATCACACATTTTAAGTCATGACTATGTCAGTGTTGTATCAATACAAAACTTAGTTTTGTGTCTGCTAGGTGGCGAGATTTGTCCAAAAGCAATCTCATTCGTAAAATGTGTTGAGTTCTACTTTCAGATTTAAACGTATAGAATTTTTAACATAAAACTGTTACGTTATTGGTATAGCATTTCATGAAAATAAATGGAGATTGCTATGAAATTTATAAAATTCCCACTGAATACTAGTTGGGCAAACCGATTTGTTTCTCGGCCTTGTAAGTTGTCAAAGAGATCATGAATAATCTTGACCTCAGTTTGTATATTTTGAAATTGATGGAAGTTAAAAAGAAATGCCTTCCATTCTACTGTGCTATTTGACGAGCATTTTTGATTGACGTTTCCCAAATTTGTGAAAGTGATAGCTCCTTTAAAAAAAAGAAAGCCAAATTATGACAGTTTATGCTCTCAATGGCCTTGGCCGTATCGGTAAACTTGCTTTGCGTCCATTATTGGAGCGGTGAGCACAAATTGCATTTATTAATGATGCGGCTGGCACGCCAGATATGATGGCATATCTGCTGGAGTTTGACTCAGTCCATGGACGCTGGCCGGCCCAGTTTGATGCTGATGCAAACAGTATTAAAATTGATGATGAACGGATCTTGGTAACAAATTTTAAAAGGCTTGAACAACTGCCGTTGGGATCGGTTGATGTTGTGATTGATTGTACTGGTGCATTTAAGACTGAAGCGAAATTAGCACCATATTTTCAAGCTGGGATCAAAAAAGTGATTGCCTCGGCGCCAGTTAAAGATGGACCTGCAACAAATATTGTTTACGGTGTAAATGATAAAATTTATGATGCCGATTTGCACAACATCATTACCGCAGCGAGCTGCACAATCAATTGTCTGGCTCCAGTTGTAAAAGTCCTGAATGAAGCTATTGGGATACGTCATGGTTCGATAACTACAATCCATGATGTCACTAACACTCAAACTATTGTTGATCGTCCGGCTTAAGACTTTCGGTGAGCGCGCTCTGCTTTGACAAATCTAATCCCTACAACTACAGGTTCTGCTACAGCAATCACCATGATTTATCCTGAACTAGCGGGTAAACTAAACGGCCATGCGGTTCGGGTTCCTTTGTTGAATGCATCCTTAACAGACTGTGTTTTCGAAATGAACCGAGAGACTACAGTAGGGGAGGTTAACCAAAGCTTTACGGCCGCTGCAAATGGTCCTTTGAAAGGTATTCTTGGTTTTGAGATGCGACCCTTAGTATCTTCTGATTATCGTGGAGATCCACGTAGCGCTGTAATCGACGGACTTTCGACGATGGTCCTAAATGGGACACAACTCAAGGTCTACGCTTGGTACGATAATGAATTTAGTTATGCTAACCGATTGGTTGACGTGGCTCTCATGGTTGGTGGCCGATTGTGAAACAACCGCCGGGGTTTTCAGCATATATAGTAGTAACGGCAGCCTACTGGGCTTTCATGTTGACTGATGGCGCATTGCGCATGTTGGTTCTATTGCATTTTCATATGCTGGGGTTTTCGCCAGTCCAATTAGCTTACCTTTTTGTATTCTATGAAATAGCAGGCGTAATAACCAATTTCTCTGCGGGTTGGATCGCAACACGATTTGGGCTGGCCTCTACTCTTTATGCTGGGCTTGGCCTACAGGTGATTGCGCTACTGGCTTTGGTTCAGCTTGATCCAAGTTGGTCGGTAACTGCGTCCGTTACATTTGTTATGTTGATTCAAGGTGCTTCAGGGGTTGCGAAGGATTTGACGAAAGTAAGTTCGAAAAGTGCAATAAAAATTCTTGCTCCAAAAGATCAAAGTGGCTTGTTTCGTTGGGTAGCAACACTTACCGGTTCTAAGAATGCGGTGAAGGGGAGCGGTTTTCTATTAGGGGCGGTATTGCTTGCCGTTTTTGGATTTGTTCCTTCGGTTTTGACAATGGCATTGATGCTCTTCGGAGTTCTCGTTGCTATAGTATATTGTCTGCCGACGGGCCTTCCCAGTGGACGTAAGGGCGTAAATATTTACCAAGTTTTTTCTACAAACGACAATATTAATTGGCTTGCGGCCTCACGCTTGTTTCTTTTTGGTGCCCGGGATGTTTGGTTTGTTGTCGGTATCCCAATTTATTTCTACACAGTGCTGTCGGATGGTAGTTTGGAGGGAAACCGAGCAGCATTTTTTATTATTGGAGCGTTTATGGCGGCTTGGACGATCCTTTATGGGGTGGTGCAAATCTGGGCACCGCAAATATTAAAGGTTAAATTGCGGTCAAATACAGAACTTATTGCACAGGCAAAATACTGGTGTGCTTCGTTGTTTTTTGTTCCTGCAGTTCTTTCTTTGGTGATTTGGAGTATACCCGAACCCACACAGAAACTAACGCTGACAATTGTTTTTGGCCTTATGCTGTTTGGTGCGATATTTGCGGTTAATTCTTGTCTACATTCTTTTTTGATATTGAGTTTTACTGAGGCCAAACGCGTCACAATGGATGTTGGTTTTTACTATGCGGCAAATGCTGCAGGTCGTCTAATCGGCACTTTGGCATCTGGATTTTCCTATCAGATTGCTGGCCTACCATTATGCATAGCAGTAGCGGCTGGAATGATTGGATTAAGTTGGCTCGGAACACTGAAAATCAGGGTGCAAAATTTTTGTCCTAATGAAAATTGAAAATTTCATGGCGATGGTTTTCTTTATTTCATACAGTTTAAACCATTACATGCCTGCTGCCTATTAGCTGTCATTAATGTACAATTTGATGTGTGGCTGGTTATCTTTTAAGTACTATGAAGTGCATGAGTAAAATTGTGCAAAGTGATATGGAAATTTGATCGACGTTTAATAATAGAATTCCGCGAATTTAACCATTTTTCTGTCATTTGCTTGAAATGCCATTTTTCAACAACTTATGTTGAGGAAGTAGTGACAATTCTATTGTGTGCTAGCTACACAAAATTTTTCTAACTAAATAAAATAGTCAACTGCGATGCAGCTAACGCAACGGCAAGTCCTAAATTCATAACCCGCAATAAATTGTAAGGTTGACTGGAAATATCCAAGTAAGCGTTTGTTTTTTTGGTATAGTCTGTGGCATCTTTAATATGCGAAACCTGAGACTTTAAAGTGGCGTCGCCCCATACGATCGTGAAAAGCGCTGTCGCTATTATCGGGACAGTTAAAGCTATCTCATGACTGTTTGTATCCGCAAACAAAACAAAAGTATAATTTACGCTGTTGGCCATAAAAACAATAGCAATTCCTGCTAATTGAAAAGATATAGCATGAAAAAGCCCGTTTATACTTGGATCTATAATTTGTTCTCTTTCTTTAGTCATTGCTTGCTGCTCCCAATTTTCAGTATTTACGCGACTTTTTTCCTTAGCGACTTACTACTGCAGTACACTTCAAGTATTTCAAGAAGAAATGAAATCAACTGAAAGTATTCTTTGAGCATTTGATCTTTGTCTAAAGTTTAATGAAAATCGGTATCGTTTGGTTACAGTTATACATAAGCTAATTTATATTTACCTTGAGTACTATTCAGCAACGATATTATAGAAAATATGAAATCGTATTTGTAGAATTGACCCTGTTTTAAACATGGAAAATATAATTTAACCAGCACGAGCCTGATAGAATTAGCTAAAAACTTTGTGATCAATTTGATTTTTACTAATGTAATCCCAATCGTATTCCGCCCCAATGCCAATTCCTTCTGGAACCCCGATACAACCATTCTCATCTATACATTCTAGCTGATCTGAGTAGCCACATTTGTATACGGGTGCGACAGCGTTTGGACAGTTTGGGCCAACTAATGCAACTTCGTAAAAGTTTGAATTACGGGACATACTAACGAGGTGTCTGTGTGCTGGACCGCACGCATGAACTTCAACATCCATTCCCAAGCTTTCAGCTAAATGATGGATTTTCATACATCCTGTGATCCCCATATCATATTCTGGATCCGAACGTAAAAAGTCTGTACCTCCAGCAAGCACAAAGTCGGCCTTTGGCTCGACACCCCTAATATGCTCTGTTTGAAGCAGCGGTGTCTTGAGCATTTCTCTTAGCTTTCGATGTCCAAATGCGGATACACCACTATCACGATACGGATCTTCAAACCAAAAATAGTTTGCCTCGTCACATGCCCGTCCCACGTAGAGCGCATCTGCAAAAGTACGCAGTTCGCAAGCAGGATCTAGCATTAAGGTCATATCATCGCCAACTATTTTACGAACGTGCAGTACCAATTCAGCCTCTTCTTTGGCGTTGCCGTCATGCCAGCCATGAATCTTAAAAGCTTTGTAGCCCATTTCTTTGCACTCAAGTGCAAACTCCCCAAAGGCTTCCTTACTATCCAAACCCCCATTTCGATCACCGTGATAGGTGCTTGCGTATGCAGGTATATTTTTCCGATAACTCCCCAATAAACTTGATATTGAGCAACCTAGTGCACGACCTTGCCAGTCCCATAATGCGATATCCAACGGCCCATGCCCCATGTGGTCAAATTGGCGGGCCTCTCTTTTTAATTCTTCATAAATCCCTACGCGCTCTTCTGCTTGTTTTCCAATTAACATCGGAGCAAGCATTTGCATTTGGCCATAAACTGACGGAGATGCACCCCAATTTAGAACGTAGCCGCCTTTGCAGCCATCCTTTGTTATTATTTCTACTGAGTATTTGGTAGTTAGTGTTTCAGTGTTTGCGGCGTAAGATAAACCGCCAATAGAGCTAGTATTTGCACTGAGAGCTAAATTCTTTGCATGAAATTGAAATGCACGAAGTTCAACACGTTCAATCGCTGTCATCTATCTACTCCAAAACTTTATTCAGTTCATCTTTAGTAACTGAATTATACTGCTCACCTTGGCAATGCTCACGGGCTGTTGAAGCATCTAATGCAACTGATTATGCCAGCCGAATTCTGATGCCAGTCTTATGCATTCAGACCACCCTACAACAGCGTCTGTTGTTCCGATATGCCTCATAGATGCTGCTGCAGTTGCATGGGCGATCCGAAGTGTTTCTTCAACAGACCAATTTTGATGAAGGCCATATAATGCTCCGGCCGCAAAAGCGTCGCCAGCTCCATTCGTTCCTATGATTGAGTTTGAGGGCATATTAACAGATGGTGCTAAAAAGTAGTTTCCATCTTGAGAAACAGCTACTGCTCCCAGTGGAAAGTGAACAATGATGAGTTGTATATCTGTCCCATTTAAAAGTTTTTTGGCGTTTAAAATACAAGCATTTATATCAGTGTTTTGGATGTGATCCCTCGGCTGTCCTGCTACTGCTGCAATTTCAAACTCATTTATGATCAAATAATCGAGATATTTAAGACATGGGGTAACCAGACTATTCAACCTTTTTGGGGAAAGAGAACACAATTCAAGATTGGTTCGTAACCCGGCCGTCTGTGCCTTTTTTAGTACAGCTGCCCAGCCATTTTGCTCTCCTGCCCAAGGAACATCCATTTGAGCATGAAGCCCTGGTAGGCCAAGATGTAGAATACGGGACTCCACATCAGAAAAATCAAAGTGATTAGGATTTAATTTGTCGCTTATTCCTGAATGAAATAAGTGGGTCCTACGAGACGAATTTTGTGCGGTGAAAGCATCAGTAAAAGTAGTGCGTTGACCAGAGACGATTGTGAGATTTTGACAATCTAATCCCTCAAATTTTGCTTGCTGTAACAATAGTTTCCCATCGGAATCGTCTCCAAGTAACCCAATAGTTGCAACTGGTAATTCAGGATCAAGCCGTTTGATATTAACGCCAAGATTACAAGCGGAGCCACCTCCACGAATTTCCTCTGAAATAATTTCCACCAGTTCTTCTTCATTTGGCCAACGCTCCACCAGCTTATTATGGTCGGCGCACCAAGTACCGCCAGTAATAATGCCATGTCGCTGTTTTTGACTACTCATTCGGCTTCAGGCTTTAATGTTGGATCTGTTACTTCTAGATCTTCAAGCAGCGATCGTTGTGCAACTACATTTTTTTTTGTCAGACAATCATGATAAGCAGTGACAGCTTCTCGAGTACTTAGCCCGTTTTCTACGACAGCTCGCATAAGGCGAACAATTTCAACTGCATCTTCCGCGCCGTATATTTTCCGGCCAAAAAGGGCTACTCTTCCACCATATCGTTCGGATTGGGCCAGAAGTTCAAAGGTATCGCGCGTTGTTCCTGCAGCCCCACCTAAAACGCCAACAATTAAATTAGCCGGGTCAAAGGAAGCGAGCTCCTCCATTGCACGAGCTCCATTATATTGCAGTTTAAGGAATAATGGTCGTTCGGTTTTTGCAACACCAGCTAGACATCGTGTGATTGCGTCATTTATGAACGTTCCCAAATTTGTGTTAGCAGTATCTATATCAAAGGCAGGGTTAAACACTTCTAAAAAATGTAACATACCAAATTTATTGGCTTCTTCACGAAAGTCACAATAAGCATTTAACATCGCTGTATCAATTTTTTGATTGTTATAAAATGTGATAGCATAAAGTCCTAATTCACATAATTCTCTAGCCTTTTTTAATCTTGCTGTGCGAAATGGTTCGGCTGGGAACTCTCTGTATTTCGCGCCGCGAAACCCCCATATGTCGGTCGCATCGTTCAAGCGTACTGCCGCGGTGATATCGCGATTATCAAAGGCTTTTTGAGCAGTTAATTCATCTGCGGACCACATTGAAGTCAGCATGATGTCCACAAGATCAGCCTCCATCATTTCAATCATGGAAGCTCTGTATTCCGCAGCAGTCTTTGCTTTCTTATTTCCATTTTTATCAACTTTAAAACCGAGACCGTTGATGCCACCACCCATATCGGCATCTTTTGCATCGGCAATTATAAAATCACTTTGTGTATAGTTTCCGTTTTTTATGGATGATAATTTTTTGGTCAGTCGGTCACTAATTTTGGTACACATTGAGGACAAATTCCGCTCATATAATTGTTTAATCGGTTTTTAATTCTGGTAACTCTAGTCACTAACTTAATGGGTTAACAAGTTTTAGATTTTTTTTTGGTGAGGCTTTAGGGCGGCTGCAAGCGCACATTGCTATAACGAAATTATTCTTAATACTTAGCTCTCTTCCTACCCACTCGTGCCTGAAGTAGATTTGATACAGTGTCTCAGTGACAGTACTATATATTTTATTATTTTATCGAGACACTACTAGATAAGCATTACTGATTGAACTTCGGCGAAGTTGGGATTTTTGGAATAAGCAAAGTTGCGCCGTTACCATCATATGAACAAGGATTTGATTAGGACTTACAACAATGAACCGTAGCGAAAATGATAGTAAGCAGTTGATTTATAATGAACGAAAAGCTTTCGTACAAAAAATGTGGTCCCGTTATAGTCACACTTTGGATGACAAAGGTGGCAATGGGGATTATCGTTTATTGGCCGAAATTTGCGAAAAGCTACCATTTTTTGAACAAAATGAGGTTGGCAAAGAAATAAGCAGAATATTAAAATTGCACTGTAAAGTTGATTAATAAGATAACTAAGCAACATAAAAAATTTATTATCTAGCCATAATGACTTTATCTTGTGCCTAAAGGTATTTTTATTTTGATAACAAACTATGTTTTTTTGGTCCTGAAAACTTGGATAACCCCGGAATGCAAAGCTAACGCGATTAAATCGCTGGCTCAAAGTGTATGCCGCGGTAAGTTTGTGTCGTTAGCTTCTTTATCGGGTTGCGTGTAAAAATTTTTCATTTTGACCTTCATGTTTTTTTATTCTAGTGAATGAATCATTCTCAGGGCGGGGTGTAATTCCCCACCGGCGGTTACAGCCCGCGAGCGCTACTTTTTAAAGTAGGTCAGCAGACACTGGTGAAATTCCAGGGCCGACGGTTAAAGTCCGGATGGTAGAGAATGGGGCGGTTGGGTAGTTTATGGCCTAATCGTTTCGCACGCTCTGGGATTCTGTCATTTTGAAAGGACCAAGAGTAATGACAAAATCCCCAAAATTAGCATTTATAAAGGCGAAATGGCATTCCGAAATAGTAGACCAGGCTCTGCTCGGTTTTAATCAAAGGCTGGATCAGCTTCAGGTTTTAGCAAATGTTGACGTCTTCGACGTCCCTGGTGCATTTGAATTACCACTTTTAGCACAAAATCTGGCGAATACTGTTGAATATGATGCGATTATAGCTGCAGCATTCGTTGTAGATGGAGGTATTTATCGGCATGATTTTGTGGCCCAAGCTGTAATAACTGGACTGATGGAAGTCGGCACAAGGACTGGTGTACCTGTTTTATCTGTTTCGCTAACGCCACACAATTTTCAGTCGACAGATGCGCACGTTAATTTCTTTAAAGAGCATTTTGTCAAGAAAGGAGCGGAGGCTGCAGATGCGGCGATCGAAATTTTACGTGTGTATGACAGCATTATAAAAAAGCCGAATGCAAGAGTTGTAGCCTAGAAGTTTGTTGGACAAACAAGCATCCATCAATCACTTATTGCATGAGTGCGCGGCCATAACTTTAGTCATCTATCTGGTGGTGGATGTGGCGTTTGCGCTAATATAAAATGTTAAAGAAAAACAAAATCTGAAAGTTTTTTGAAACTTAAAATATTTAAATATTTCATTTAAGACGGACATATCGGATATGTCCGTCTTTGCTACCAGTTATGTATCATTGTTTAAAGTGCTTGCGCCATTCGGTTTACCAAATCGCTCTATACAATATTAATTTCAAAAATTGTGTCAGGGAGGAGATAAAATTGTGGTTAATTTTTATCTTGCAGCGTGAATTATCGTTAAGATTCGCTTTTTACAAGAAACTTCCAGTATTTTTAGCAATTATTTCCATCTTTTAGGGAGTTATTTATTGTTACGGCAATCGCCAGGATCTTTTAATATTTTGAAAACCAATTTGATGCGTTATTTACATATCGGCTCTAAAGAGGTTAGAAACTTGCGATTGTTGAAAAAAGTTTGCATTCATTGCTGTTAATGCATCATTGGCTTCTTCATCCACATCCCCGTGAACATCTAGCCGCTTAACATCAAATAAGTTCAAGAACTCTTCGGCTATCTCATTTGAGAAAAAATCAAAGTGGTTTTTGTATGCTGTTTATTTTGAAACCGCTCATGGAGATGAATTCTACCATCCAGTTCGTACTATTCATAAAAAAATGCGTTCCCTTTATCCCGGTTTGTTGCAACCAAATTCTTGATAAAGGTTCGTCAGTTTTTACTCGTATCCCTAGTTGCCATCAGAATATTTATTCCAATTACATGATTATCCAAAGCGGTCGGCATGACAGTTTTCTCGAAGAGGTTGTCTGTGGTTTTCGGATCAACGTGCCATTATGTTTACACAATCTCAAGCAACTTAGTCTTTGATTAATATGAAATAGTGCAGTGGAAAGGCGGCTTGGGAGATCAGGGCGAACAAAAGAGTGCAGAGGGGAAGGGTGCATCCGTAGCCGTTTTAGGGGCTACCCCCTTCAAGGAGCCGATTTAAACTTAAGAGTGACACCTCTAAATTTGTTCAGTTTGGAAATATTAACAATGCTATTATTTATGTAGAGTTGTTCTTGCAACCGCTTGCCGCCAATCATCACGCGTCAGCTTTATTTTTTGAGGAAATATTGGTTCTCCATGTGCTTCCAACATAGCGAGTTCATTTAACGACGTCCAAAACCCTGTTGCAAGCCCGGCAAGATGTGCAGCACCAAGCGCTGAAGATTCAGTTTTAAGACAAGGTGTTACTGGACGTGAAAGATTATTTGCTACGAGCTGCATCAAAAACTGATTACTACTGGGGCCACCATCAACAAAAAGTTGCCCTATATCCGCCAACGTTTGCACCATAATCTCGTAAACATCTGTAACCTGATGTGCCAGACTATCGGCAGCCGCTCGTGCGATGTGTGCTGGCTCAATGTTGAATGATAGGCCCGAAAGTAGACCGCGCGCATCAGTGTCCCAGTAAGGGGAGCCTAGGCCCACATGCGCAGGAACTAGACAGACGCCTTCTGCATCTTGGACAGTCTTCGCTAATTCCAGCAATGCATCTACGCTAGGCAGCCCCATTATTTTGGTCAACCAAGGAAAAATAGAGGCGCTGACCAAAATGTTTCCCTCAAAAGCATAAGTTGATGTCCCATTAAGAGACCAAGCAATTGTGGTGGTTATACCCATAGGAGGAGTTGTAAACCTTGGAATAGTTGTCATAACGGATGATCCTGTCCCAAAGGTTATTTTTCCATCACCATTCTTAAAAGCGCCGTGACCAAACAATGCAGCGTGAGAGTCGCCAATAGCGGATGCGATTGGCACTCCATCTGGTACAACGCTGGCCCCTAAGGTCAGTGCAAAATTGTGCGATGAGTCATGGACCTCAGGCAAACAAGTGGGATCAATGCTAAAAAGTTCACAAAGCTCTTGGTCCCATTGGTTTTGTATTAAATTAAATAGTTGTGTTCTTGAGGCATTAGATCGGTCTGTTGCATGCAGCGTACCACCTGAAAACTTCCAGATAAGCCAACTGTCTACAGTGCCGATACAGATATCGGTAACATTACCTCCATAGTTTTCAATAAGCCAAGTAACCTTGGTTGCTGGAAACATTGGGTCAAGTGGCAGGCCAGTTTTGGCAATTACCATTGGTTCGTAACCTGCCTTTTTGAGTGTTTCGCACGCGGCGGCTGTACGACGGCACTGCCACGTAATGACTGGGCCAAGCGGCTTACCCGTTTTACGGTCCCAGATCAGAACGGACTCACGCTGATTGGAGATTCCCAATCCTTTGATTGAAATTTTTGAAACGTCTTCTATACAGCTTGTAATGGCCTTTTGGGTCGCCAGCCATATTTCATCGGCATCCTGTTCTACCCAACCGGATTGTGAGTGTTTTATCGGGACAGCGGCAAATCCGGTAGAGATGATAGTACCTTTTTGATCCACAACCACTGCTTTTGCGTTAGTCGTGCCTTCATCGATTGCGAGGATAACGCTTTGCACCACTACTAAACCTTTCGCTTAATCAATTTATATCCGCGCTCTACAATACCATTTGGTGACATGCCAAACTCATCAAGTAGGAAATTTGCTGATCCGGTTGGTGCAAAAACTCCAGGGACACCAAGGCGCTCCATTGGAACGGGACAATGATCTACGACTACTTCGGCCACTGCACTGCCAAGGCCGCCAAAGATTGTATGCTCTTCACAGGTAAGAATAGCGCCGGTATCATTTGCCGCTTCAATTATGGCGTTTTCATCGATTGGACGAACGCTTGCCATATTTAAGACTCGGACTGATAATCCATTGTCCTCTAGAATAGCAGCTGCCTTTAGCGCACGATTAGTCAATGTTCCATTGCTAATAATTGTTAAATCGTTTCCATCTCGCAAAATATTAGCGCGGCCTAACTTAAAAATGTAATCATCAGGCAGAATATCTGGCACGCCAATGCGGCTGAGCCGCAAAAAGCAAGCGCCATAATGTGCTGCTGCCCATTTCACAGCGGCGGCTGTCTCTATTCTGTCTGTGGGTGCTACGACAGGTATATTGGGTAATGCGCGTATCCAGGCAAAATCTTCAATAGAGTGATGTGTTGCTCCTAATTCACCATAGGCCATTCCGGAGCTGATGCCCACTAACTTCACATTAGTTTCAGAGTAGGCCACATCGGCCTTTATTTGTTCAAGTGCACGACCCGTCAGAAAGGACGAGGCGGCACACACAAAAGGTATTTTTCCACCATTTGCAAGCCCTGCACTGACGCCTACCATATTCTGTTCTGCAATGCCGACATTGATTAAACGTTCTGGAAACTTATCGCGAAACCCAGTTAGCTTTGATGAGCCGACGGAATCATTTACAACAGCCAGAATGTCATTGTTTGCAGCACCAAGATCTTCCAATGTATCAATAAAAGCATCACGGCAATCATACAGCTTTGCAGGCCCGGTAGGTGCTTTCATTCTGCTGCCTTTTTAAGTTCGTCCATAGCTTGCTTATATTGTTCCGCATTTGGTACTCGGTGATGCCAGGTAACATCGTCGGACATAAACGAGATTCCTGCACCTTTATTTGTATGAGCGACAATACACGTCGGTTTGGCGGGCACGATCTTATCTTTGTCTAGTGCGTTGACAATTTGATCCATATCATGACCGTTGATTTCCTGCACGTTCCAGCCGAAGGCCTCAAATTTGGGACGCAGAGGAGTAATATCAATCGTATCTGCTAGGCGAGCGCCTTGTTGTAAACGGTTGTGGTCAATGATCAGTGTTAGGTTATCAAGCTTGAACTGTGCACCAGCCATGATGGCCTCCCAGTTGGAACCTTCCTGCATTTCCCCGTCTCCAGTAATGACGAAGGTACGCCAGTTTTCTCGGTTTAATTGAGCTGCTTTAGCCATACCAACAGCGATAGGGAGACCATGACCCAATGGCCCAGTGTTGGTTTCAACTCCTGGTACTTTTTTGCGATTAGGATGCCCGTTCAAACGTGAGTAAGGTTGCAGAAAGGTTTTGATTTCTTCTTTCTGTATAAACCCTTTTTCAGATAAAACGATGTAGAGAGCTAATGCTGTGTGCCCTTTACTCAACACCAGTCTATCTCTCTTAGGATCGGACGGATTTTTGGGATTTACTGACATCACTTTAAAATAAAGTGCTGTTAGTAGATCGATTACAGACATTTCCCCACCAACGTGCCCAGCCCCCGCTTCAAATACAGCTTGGACATCGCGCCGCCTGATGCAATTAGCAACTGTACGCAGCTCTGAAGAATTCATGAATAGCTCTACATATAAATTCAAATAAACGATTGCGCGCACTACTTCGCGTGTCAAGGTATCACGGCCTAATTTCTATGCCAAACTTGAACGACAGATCGTGAACCCTGAAGGTTAGGGATTTAAAATACCTCAGCCCAAATGCTTTGTATCTCAATTTCTTATATACGGTTAAATTATGATTATACGGTTAAATTATGATGCTATGAAATTTTTAGATTTTTAATTGTGGTATTGGTCTTTTTTGTTCTAGGTAAGATTATCGTCGATATGGTCTAAAATGTTTTATACGATCGAAATATGATAAAATTTTAATTTTAAAGATAGCTATCGGAACGAGGACTGTTTTCTATCTCAGACTAATGAGGGAAGGGTAGGGATTGGTTCGATCTCTCCATTGTGATGGTAAGTTGGGATGCGTAGATAACGTGTAACCGCTTCATGCAGCGCATCTGCGTGGTGTCCGCGGACCATTGCCACGTGGTGCTCAAAACCATTTTGTGTAACGAACTGCATTAATTTGCGTAGCTTAGCTACTTGAGTTACCGCAATGCCACCATCCATCCCAAATGGATCGTCTGTGAAGAGCCCATCACCGATATAAGCCTTTAGGGTGCCGTTTTGATCATCAGAGGAAATGCGGAAGTAAGTCATATCACCGGCCTGAACCTTCCCTTTAACTGCACCGAAACACTTTGCTCTGCCAATGACCTCACCTAAAACGTCGAGCTCACTTATTTCCGGCTTCTCTCCAATGAACGATGCTGGGAAGTTACCGCAGTGAGTGCAAACGCATTTGTCAGTTACCCGTCCATAATTATTATTCCAATCAAGGATTGCAGCTGGTGCAGCCGATGCAAGAGTGAGGGCAAACATCGACACTGCCCCCATGACGTCAACTTCACAGGCAGACGGGCTTAGATCTTCCCCCATCATTGACATAGTTACGCAGGTTGCACATCCAAAGTTATCTTGAAGAGATCGCCAGCATTGGATTGCTGAGGTGTCACACTCGTTTTCTTCGATCCAGCGGTTTACGGCAAGTGTCCACTTTGCTTGTACAGTGATTTGTTCTTTAGTGATATGAGGTGGTATAAAACCATACTCGCTTATGCGCTTCATGACAGATAATAGCTCCGGAGCTTCGTCACGAATTTCATTTGCAGCTGCCATCATCTCTGATAAATCAACAGTCTGAACTGTGATTCCTGAGTTTTGTAGTAACTTCTCAGAGTATCGCATTGTTTGGAATGGACCGGTGCGGGCGCCAATTGCCCCAACTCGCGCTCCACGAATACCGCGTACCGTGCGGCATGTTCTCGAAAACCGGTCAAGATCCTTCCCGAATGCAACCTTATCAAGGTCCATCGTATGCTCTGTTGTCTCTGTAAAAGGAATGCCACACTGCCAAAAGTTATTTGCAATTGATATCTTGCCGCAAAATGCATCTCGCCGAGAGTGTACATCTACCGCTTCAATTTCATCGTTGCACGCCGCGAGTAGAATAGGGATCTTCAGATCAGTGCGGTTAATTAGCTCTGCAATTGCAATCTCATCTCCAAAGTTGGGACATACTATCACGAGGCCGTCTAACGTCCCACGATGCTCTTTGAAAAATGATGCATATTTTGTAGCATCGTCAACTGACTGGATTGCACCGTTGGCCGTGGCGTCAAATGGCAAGGTAATGCAGGAAATTCCAAGTAAATTCATCTGTTTGAGAACATCTTCACGTGCCTGTGCGCAGGGTTCTGGGCTAAAAAATGCACGACTTGCTATGACTAAACCGAGGCTAATAGGGCGTTCAAAATTTCGATTCATCTGATTTCCTCTAAATGAGCAGTTCTGAACAGTTACGTTGTAGTTATTATGATAAAAGGTTAGTCCATCATTATCATTTGGTCTATTGAGAAGATGAACATATTTACGACCCTTCGGCTAAATAGAATATTAGGTCATTAAAATGTGTGGAATAAGATTTTGGATAACATGAAGATTTTCTTGACGTTTCTTTATGATAATTGAGGCATAACCTTCCCATTAAATGATGATGACGTTTTCTTTGTTGCAATTTGTGGGCTATTTTAATTTTTCGTTCCAACGTGAATATCATTTTTGTATTTGTCTAAGACGTGTTGCAAAATGCATTGGTTGACGATCTTTTAATGTAAAATTTATCTCATAATAAGCACTGTACTTGCGGATAAGCATTATCACTGACAATCTGAAATCTTGAAGTTATTTGGTGGGCGCAAAAAATGATTGCCTGCGGTATGGGTGTTATGGAGGCAAAAGATTGAAAACAGTTAAACCCAAGCAAAATTATGAGGACAAGGTAGTAAAGGAAACTGACCTTTTAGATCGGCCAATGCATCGCATCTGGTTGCTTGACCAAGCTCGAAATTTGCTTGATTTCTTTTTACCTTCCTCGATTAATCCAAAAGGCGGATTTTTTTCTCTTAACCAACACGGAGTGCCCGTTAATTCACTTAATCCAGCTGGCCAAGAACGCAAATTACACAGCACAACAAGAATGGTGCATTGCGCGGTAATAGCCCATCAGTTGGGGCTGCCCGGAGCTGATGACGTTATTGATCATGGTATGGACTTCATATGGTCTCGTCACCGTGATCAAGATAAAGGTGGTTATTTCTGGGCGGTTGATGACATAGGAACCGTTAACCCATTGAAACAGGCTTATGGTCATGCATTCGTGCTGTTGGCTGCGGCGTCTGCCAAGGTTGCAGGGCACCCTGGTGCTGATCAGCTCTTGGAAGATGTGACAGGAGTTTTGCTTTGCAAATTTTGGGAGCCTGAATTTGGCGCAACGAGCGAGGAGTACCAGGCAGACTGGACACCTTTTAGTGCGTACCGCGGACAAAATTCCAACATGCACCTTACAGAATCTCTGATGGCAGCATTCGAAGCTACTGGTGAGAATAAATATCTGGATATGGCAGTTTCAATTGCTGGTTTAATTATAAACCAGCATGCAAGAGCTGAAGGTTGGCGAGTAGCAGAACATTTCGATGATAGATGGCTTATAGATCGCCATTACATTGGTGACCCAATGTTTCGACCGAGTGGTATAACGCCGGGCCATGCGTTGGAATGGGCCCGATTGCTCGTTCAGCTATGGGAGCTTGGGGGTAGGGCCAGTACTTGGATGTTAGAAGCTGCACAATCGTTATTCTTGACGGCTTGCGAAACGGGGTGGGATGTTGAAAAAGGCGGTTTTTATTATACGCTTGATTGGGACAATCAGCCCAATCAGTCAGACCGTTTTTGGTGGCCCTGCTGTGAGGGCATCGCAGCAGCTAGCGTTTTACATAAGGTAAGTGATAATCCACAATTTCAACAATGGTATAGGCGCATTTTGGGGTTTACCAGTCGGTACCTGATTGACCGAAAAAATGGTGGCTGGTACGCAGAGCTAGACAGTGCCCTGTTGCCTATTGAGAATGTATTTGAGGGCAAACCTGATTTATATCACTCTTTGCAAGCTTGCTTAATCCCTATGCTTCCAAGCAATGGAAGTGTTACGCAACACCTTACCTCAACTCGATACTGTGACCTTCTATCGAGTGATGCGAAAGGCTTGTTTTGATTAGAAATCCCGTAGCATTATGACAGAGATCAATCCGGATATTGTAATTGTCGGATCAGGTGTGGGAGGTAGCGCCGTAGCACATCAGTTGGCTGGTTCAGGTGCTCGTATTTTAATTTTGGAACGTGGTGATTTTTTACCAAAAGAGCCACAGAATTCAGATGCTGATGCAGTGTTCATTCAGTCTCGTTATCGCACCAAAGACATTTGGCAGGATTCTGAGGGGTGTCACTTTCGACCTGGCCAGTATTACTTTGTTGGTGGACACACTAAGTTTTATGGCACAGCAATGTTCCGTTTTCGTGAAAGGGATTTTGATGAAAATCAGCTGGATGATGGGATTTCGCCGGGTTGGCCATTCAGCTATGATGAACTTGAACCGTATTACACTATGGCTGAAGAGTTATTTGGAGTACGTGGTCAGGCTGGCGATGACCCAACTGAACCCGTGCGAAGCGGCGCGTATCCTCATGCCGCTATCCCGCATGAGCCCATTATTGCAAACTTAGCTAATGGTTTAAGCCGGCAGGGGCTGCATCCTTTCAAGATGCCGTCAGCAATTGATTTTGGAACAAATGGCACCTGCCGACGTTGCGGAACCTGCGATGCGTTTGCCTGCCGTTTTGATGCAAAGGGAGATGCGGAAACAAAACTTTTACGACCTACGCTGCGTCATGCTGATGTTACGCTTTGGAAAAGTGCTCAAGTTATGCGTTTGATTCCCGATGAAAACGGGCAACGAATTGTTGCTGCTGAGGTTCTTAGAGGTGGTGAGCGGCTGCGCGTAAAAGCTCCATTATTCATATTGAGTGCTGGTGCGATTAATTCTGCATTAATACTTCTTCGCTCAAAAACGCATAATATGCCAGAAGGATTAGCTAATCGCTCAGGTGTTGTTGGCCGGTATCTCATGAACCATCACTTAACTGGCCTAATGGGTATTTGGCCTTTTACCCATAATAAAACGCGGTTTCCTAAAACGATGTCAGTTAATGATTTTTACAACGGGTTACCTGGTGATCCGATGGCACGTGGGAACATCCAGATGTTGGGTAATATTTCTGGCCCAATGATCAGTTCAGTTTTTCCCCAGATTCCTAAAGTTGCCGCAAATTGGCTTGGCCGACACAGTGTAGATTTCTTGGCGATGTCTGAAGATCCACCCAATCGCGAAAGCCGAGTGCTGGCTCTAGAAGATGGTGGAGTGCAAGTTAGTTACCGCCCTCGTGGTATAAAAGAGCATGATCGGTTCGTAAATCATGTTAAAAAAACATTGCGGCAAGTCGGATTTCCGATGGTTATACGCCATAGATTTGGCATTGAATCCCCTTCGCATCAGTGTGGCACTGTTCGGATGGGCTATAATCCGAACAAGTCTGCTCTGAACGACCTATGTCAAGCTCATTCGCACCCAAACTTGTTTGTTGTTGATGCTGGTTTTTTTCCTTCATCGGCAGCGTTAAATCCCGCATTGACTGTAGCAGCGCAGGCGCTGAGAGTTGGTGCTAATTTGCGATCTCGATGGCGCAACGATATGTTAATGAATTAATTTTGAAGGAATGTGTATGAATTTTTTGCTGCCATTAACTGGTTCATTTGCAATGCCTGCTGCAGAAAATCCGACAGTCGCAATGATTGAGGCTGCTTTCCGCCACCATGGCCTTGATTGGCGTTACTTGAATTGTGAAGTGGAACCACAAAATTTAGAAGATGCGGTGCGAGGGGCACGTGCAATGGGCTGGCGCGGTTTCAATTGCTCTATTCCGCACAAAGTGGCAGTTATTAATTATTTGGACGGTTTGGGAAAATCAGCAGAGATTATTGGTGCGGTCAATACTATTGTTCTTCGGGACAATAAGTTGATCGGTGAAAACACAGATGGTCGAGGGTTTGTAAGCGCATTACAAAAGGTGGTAGATCCGGCAGACAAAAAGGTTGTGCTCTTTGGTGCAGGAGGTGCGGCGCGGGCTGTGGCTGTTGAGATTGCCCTGGCTGGTGCTGCGCAGATCACTATTGTCAATCGTAGCCAAGACAGGGGTGAAAAACTTTCACAACTTCTAAATGAAAAAACTCCTACTCCGGCTAATTTTGTTCTCTGGCGAGAGCCTTTTTTCATTCCAAAAGACACCAATATAGTAATTCACGCAACGTCTATTGGGCTTTTCCCCGATGTCGATGCGATGCCAAATATAGATGTCAGTAGCTTAACAGCTAAAATGATAGTTGCTGATGGCATACACAACCCTCCATTAACCAGATTTTTGATGGCTGCACAGGCGCACGGTTGCGTAACTGTAGACGGTTTGAGTATGTTGGTACAACAAGGAGTGATCGGCATAAAATATTGGACAGGTGTTGACGTTAATCCTAAAATTATGAGCGAAGCCTTGATCAAACTGAAGCTATAAAGATTCAAGATACCTACATCTTTTAACTTGATACGGTATATTTTTTTGAATTTTTGGGTGTTGAAATAGAATTTTAGGCAGAAGTTTTATGGAGCTAAAAATTTACGTAAGTATTTGTGTGCTAGAATATTTTTGCTGAACATCTCAAAATTAGCAAATCGGAAGTATTTGTGAAAGCTCAAGCAACCAAGGCGCGATAGGTGTGCCCAATTGCTTGAATTGTCACTTAAGTAAAAACTAGTCTGCGTGTTTCCAAGGACCAAAGTCTTTACCGCCCTCAACAATTTCATACATAACGCATGGTTCATCACCCACTACCCAGCCATCGTGCCCTGGTGCAAAAAAATAGGCGTCGCCAGGACCAACTTCAATTTTTGAACCGTCATTATGTGAGCAACCTAATCGGCCAGAAATCACAACCCCAACATGACCAGCTTGGCAACTGTCTCCCCCCACTGTTGGCTTAATGCACTCAGACCATACCCAACCTGGTTGTAAAACTAATTTTGATGCATTGACGTTACCAAGTTTTACTATCTCGACAGTCGCTTTAGGAGGGTTTTTGACCTCATCGGCGTTTGAAAAGTTTTTTGCGTATAAAGTTTCCATATTTCATTCCTTTTGTGCTGATGATCAATTGAGCATGGCTGATCAAACTTTCTTAAATATGTGGAAACGATTTGGTTAAATCTAGTCTAAAATTTAAGTTTTTATTAAAAATGAAATATTTTAGTTATATTGTAACATACTGAAATCATTTTGATAATTGAAAGAGAAAGTTGAAGGATATGGCAGATGGAACCTTTGTGTGATTGCATTTCATAGCGGAAATTATGAAAGGTTTTGTAGTTGTAGACGAGCGTGTTTTGAGATTTATTTACAATTTATAAGATTGTAAAAAATTTACTTCAGATCGGGCGGTGGAATGGATGAAGCCAAAATGAATTGCTACAGGTAATTATAATGTAATAGAAATTCAGCATTTGGCAGTTCTTCTTAATTTTAGACTTAGTATCGCTTACGAAAAAGCCCCCGCATTTCATAAAAGCTAGCTGCCTCTTCTAAAAATTCCGCTAATAGAATAGCCTGCTGTTCTTCTCTGAGTTTTTTAGATACTTGCAAAATGCTTTCTTTAGAATCTGCTCGTCCAGGACGCAACAATTCGTAAATTTCCATTACTTGTTCTTGCGATAACCGTGTCATCTCCGCCGCACGTTTTAAGTTTTTCGCTAGTGCGTGGCGTCCGACCGAACTCGCGATTTGGGCTTGATTCACCAACGCGCAGGACGTAATTCGTAAATCCTCTATGGTCACACTGCCATCAATGACTGCTTCCATAGTCAATGCGGGTAAAGGTTTACCACGGCTTCCTTTTACATCTTCAGGCCATTTCTCAGCTATTGGATAATCACTGGCAGTCATTGAATTGTTGGGCATTAGCGGACCTCCAGAAAAGTAATTTCAAGATCTTCAGGCGAGGCGTCATCTTTTGTCATGGCAGTTTCAATCGCGTAGGTCAGCGCGACACGTGCATGAAATCTTGCACCTAGAGCCTCTCCTTTGGTTGGCACTATAATAGGGTCTGGAAGGTCACCTCCTGCATAGACTGTAGAGTTGAAACCCAATTTTTCATAATGCTTAAGGGTAGTAATTGGCGCGTTTGAAAAGAGTTCTAAATTGTTGTGTGGAAGCCGGTTTTTCTGATGAATCACAGCCGTACCTTTGGATTGAAGACCAATCCCCAGACCTGATCCAGAAAGACGCGCTGCACTAAGTCCGAGGAACGAGGTATCAGCAGTGTGCCAGAGACGGACGAGGCGCATACTGCCATGCCCATGTTCGATCCCAGTCTTAAGGGCTGCCAATACGTCACTTAACCGATGGCCCGCTAAGGTTCTAAATATCTTTGATCCAAAGCCCGGACTAACTCCCACAACAATTTCTTTTACATTTTTGCCAATAATAGCGGGCCCCATTGTTTGATATCTAATTGATTTAGCTTCGGTTACCTTACTGGCGGCTTCGGCGCGTAACACTTCATCTCGGTCTAGCACGTCACGAATAGCAGCAAGTTCTTTGCGACGAGCTTCAGTCAAGCGATGTCCAGTACCTGGTCCAGTGTAGTTGTTTGGATCATTGATAGCACTAATTACGTGACCGTCACGGACTACTGAAGATGTTTGAAGATAGTCACCAGAAACTCGTAATTTAACCAAGAACAGTAGGTTCTCGGCCTCAGCATAAAATTCGCCACGATAGAGTGAGCGGATTACATCAATAACTGTAACGCCATTCTGATTAATTTTGTCACTGATTAAAGCGACTTCACGCGGAGCGAAACTTTCTGTATCGTTTGAGCCGGACGCCACAGCAACCGAGCGTTTCATGTCTTCAGTAGCCTCGGCCAGTTGTAAATCTTTGAGAACAAATGCTAGGGCATCTATGGCTCTGCGGCGTAGGTCAAGCGAGCGGGCGTCTTCAACTGCGGTGAGCCCGCCATCTGCCTCAAAATCGCGTTGAAGGACTAAAAACTCTTCTATTTCTTCACCGTTGAAGGACGATGGATTGAAAGAATTATCATACTTTAAAATTGAGCCAAATCCGGAACAAATCAGATCAGAGCCTCCAATCAGATAGGGTAGTACTTTTGCGGCCACTCGCATGTCGGATTCTGAATGGCGTGCATCGTTGCCGGATGCGCACTCCAGGTCTAACCAGACAGCGATAAGGTTCTCGGCCATGATCTCACGGACACCTCCAGGTACTGTAGATGCCAAAGGTGCTCCGTCAATCCCACCGTTTTGAGTTCCTTGAGATCCCATTCCGCGTTGTAAGCAAAGACAACGCGCTTCAAGATAAAGCATTGATTTAGATTCATGGAACCCCATCAACAATTCAGCGGCAGCACCCGAAGTGCAACGCATTTTAATCCCGCGAGAAGCATATGCGGCGGTAAGCCAGCCTTTAGACCACGGTGTATCGTCACCATCAATAAACGCGCTTTCGGTGCCATAAACTGAAATTGTTTCAGCGTAAGATGTGAAGCCAGCCATGCCAATCTCTAGTTCCTCTGCCTCCTCGCTTGAGCATTGAAAGAGAGTTCCAGCTCTTCCAACTGTGGACCCTACGCAGCAGGCCAATGCGTTTGACCACGAGTTACGTGCCACGCGCATTGTGGTTTCGATTTCGTCAAAGCCTAAGGCTACGGCAATTGCGGCGTCTGCGGCCAATTGAAGTGGGTCATCTTTGGCGTTTGTAACATGAGCTTGGTTCCCAGGACTCTGACGGGCTCGCATTTTGGAATATGCGAAAGCTATTTCCATCGCGTTTAGTTGTGCCACGGTTTCCGCTAGTTTGGCTGGTGTCAGGCCACGAGCAAGGCGTGTTAGTTGAGTGCGCGGCACGTTCATGTCAACAAGCATTCTAGCTAGTTGTTCCGAAGGAATAGCCATTGCTTCTTTGGCTATGACGGGGTCTATGTGATAGTTGGCGATGAATGCATCGATCATATCGAAGTCTTCTTCTTGCACACCGTCCATTGCGGTAATGCGGTTACCCACCAATCCAAGTGTTGGTTTAGGGTCTGCCGCACCATGAAAAGCTGCAAAGCCATTCTCAGGGTCTTCCGCCGCAAATTTATCAAGCCTAAGGGGTCGAGCATCCCAATCTTCAAACCGCTTCCACCGATTTGCACCATTTTTTTGGTTCATGCAGCTTAGGTCCTATTTTGTATTAAGGAAATTTGTTCATCTGTGGAAAAAGTAATTTGGCACCACTGTCACTAATGGCTTGGCTCATGCTCTGATCAGGAGAAATTTCGGTAATTAAGCAGAGATTATGTTTGAGCGGGGTTGTTTCTTGCAAGGATCTAGTGCCAAATTTTGAGCTATCTGCCAGTACCAATGTTTCAATCGCATTATTTATCATCGCGGTGTAAATTTGTGCAGCGTTTGGTAGGAATTCACTTATCCCCAAGTGATCGACGCCTGAGGCTCCAACTACCGCTATTTGTGTTCTGAACTTTGTAATAAAGTTCAGTGTCTCTCCCCCTACGACCATTCCTTCACGCGGCTCGAAAACTCCCGGTAAAAAAATAATCTCTAACAAAGGATTGTGAGATAATTCGGTGGCAATAGAGAAGGCAGGAGTTAGTATAGTAATCTTTCTATCAATTTCTTTTAAAACACGTGCGAAATGCAAAAGTGTTGCCCCTGCTCCAATAAATAGGCTGTTGGCCTCCCCGATATGTTCTACTGCCAGTTGTGCTATAGTTTCGCGGGCTTTTATGTGTAGTTTTGAGCGTTCTGAAAGTGCAGGCTCAATTGTTTTATTAAGAACGGCACCACCATAAGTGCGATTTAACTGACCTGTTCTGTCTAATTCGGACAAATCCCTTCGAACGGTTTCGGCGGACACGCCCAATTCACCTGCAAGTGCGTTTACCCGAGTTGTGGGGTTTACGCTTAGAACTCTCATTATGTTGTCGTGTCGCTGTTTTTTTTTGGACATTAGAGCTCCGAGTTAGCTCATTTATTGTGCAAGTATAGCAGTTTTTAATCTTGATTGTCAATTAAATGACCGAAGTTACACATAAAATGTTGTAAGTCAAAAATTTTTTGGTAGCATAACACTAATTGATAAGGGGAATCACGTGTTCAATTACGGTTACTTTTCCTTCGATTCAAAAGAGTCGTTGATGCAAAAGGCTGCGGAGTATTGGAATCCAGGGAAGGTTAGTTTCTGGACAGAGGCAGGCACACCTATGGTGATTGACCGGCGGGAAGGGTACTTTCTCTATGACATGTCAGGAAAGCGGCTGATTGATTTACACCTTAACGGCGGTACATATAATTTTGGTCACCGGCATCCCGAACTGGTAGAGGTGCTTAAATCAGGCTTAGACTATTTTGATATGGGTAACCATTGGTTTCCATCTGTAGCTAGGGCTGCTTTTGCAGAGCAATTAGTTAATACCGCGCCACACACAAAATATGCAATTTTTGGCGCGGGTGGCGCTGAGGCCGTAGAGATAGCACTTAAAACTGCGCGATATGCCACAAAACGAAAGAAAATTGTTTCTATTATAAAAGGCTATCACGGGCATTCTGGCCTTTCCGTTGCTACAGGTGATGAACGATTTTCAAAAATCTTCCTAGCTGACCAGCCAGATGATTTTCTGCAAATACCTTTTAATGATGCAGATGCACTCGAAAGTGTGCTGAAGGGCAGGGATGTGGCTGCTTTCATTATTGAGACAATCCCAGCTACTTATGGTTTTCCGATGCCAAATGATGGTTATCTGAAGGCATGTCAGGACTTGTGCCATAAATATGGAACAAAGTTTATCTCGGATGAGGTGCAAACAGGACTGATGCGCACAGGAGTTATGTGGGGCTGGCAAGGTTACGGCCTTAAGCCTGATATATTCGTTTGTGGGAAAGGTCTTGGAGGTGGAATCTATCCTATCAGTGCATGTCTTGTAACAGAGGAATGTGGTCAATGGCTAGTTGAAGACGGTGCCGCTCACATTTCGACTGCTGGAGGTTCAGAGTTGGGTTGCTTGGTTGGCCATCATGTTATTGAAATGTTACAACGACCAGAAGTAATCTCAAACATAAAATTTGTGACGGAATATTTTGCACAGAGTATGAAAGAAATGATGGCTCGCCATTCTGATTTTTTTGTTGGTGTACGCCAGCGTGGGGTGGTGTTGGGTTTAGAGTTCGATCACCCTGAAGGTGCTGTGGCTGTCTCACGTGCTCTTTACGAAAACGGTGTGTGGGCAATTTTTTCATCTCTCGACAAGAGTGTTTTGCAGTTTAAACCAGGAGTGGTTCTGGATGTTGACACATGTCAAGAAATTATAGATCGGTTTGATGCTGCTATGCCTCGTGCGCGTCAAATTCTCAAATCTGGGCGGCGTGTCGCATGAGTGAACATCAAGTATTTAATACTCCACGCCTAGAAGTTCCAGATAGGTCTTTGTCTCGTGCACGTATGAAGGTCGATAGGGCGGCATGGGCCTCGCGTTATTTCAGGAACTTCAACCGAAAAGCGGTTCTTGAGATAGCAGAATCTATCGCTGAAGCCGGTTACAATCGAGCTGGCGAATTCGCCGAGCTTGCCGTATCTGAAACAGGCTATGGCGTGGTGGAGCATAAAAAACTTAAGAACCAGCTTTGCACATACGAACTCCTCAATTATTATCGCGATTTGGATTTAGTAACCCCACGTGTTGATGCTGCGCGCCAGATTATCGAATTGGCCAAGCCTGCGGGTGTGGTCTTCGCACTTGCTCCGGCAACAAACCCAGTCGCAACTGTTTACTATAAGGCCATGTTGGCGGTCCTCAGCCGTAATGCGATCGTCATCAGTCCGCATCCCGCGGCTAAAAAGACTTCGGTTCTGGCTGCTCAACACCTAGCTGCGGCAGCTGAGGCGGCGGGAGCACCTTCGGGATTGATCCAATGTGTAGAGGAGCCGTCAATTCCACTGGTTCAGGATATTATGGCCTCTGATCGCATTAATGTCATTATTGCAACTGGCGGCACTGCTATGGTTCGTGCGGCCTACTCGTCCGGAAATCCTGCTTTGGGGGTCGGTCCAGGTAACGCGGTGGCCTACGTAGATCCATCGGCTAATGTTGCGGCAACTGCAAAATGCCTTGTAGATAGTAAAAGTTTTGATAATTCGGTCCTTTGTACGAACGAAAGCGTCGTTATAACATTGGAAAAAAATCGCGGTAACTTGGAACGTGCATTACGGTCAGCAGGAGCCCATATCTGTAATGAGATAGATACGGACAAGTTGCGAAATTATCTCTTTGGTGGCGAAGGCTTTACTCTTGAGGCAATTGGCAAAAGTGCGCGATGGATTGCTGAACAGGCTGGTGTAAGGGTTAGTCCTGCAACTAAAGTTTTGGTGCCGGTAGTGGCAACACCTGGTCAGGATGATCTCTTGTTCCATGAAAAACTGTGCCCCGTGTTAACACTGACTGCCGCCGTAGATTTTGAACAGGCAGTAACATTTGCCAAACATACAACTCGTCGTGGGGCAGGTCATTCTGCAGCATTTCATGGTGATAACAGCAACCGACTAGTTGATTTTTCACAAAAAATGCCAGTCTACCGAGTGGTTGTAAATGCACCTTGTTCACAAGGTGCTGCGGGGTTTGCAACGCATTTACCACCCACTTTCACAATTGGTACGGGGTTTGCAGGGCGATCTTCTGTGGGTGAGAATGTTGGACCTCAACACTTGGTACACTGGACCCGCATCGCCTATGCTAAAGATTCCAAAGTGAATCTAGAAAGCATTGACCTGTCTGACGTGACGACGAGCGGCAACCCTACAGCGGAAGTTCAGAGCCGGAAGAGCGTCACGGAGCCCGTGGATAGTGGAGTGCGCGATGAACTTCGACGTTTAATTTTAGAAGAACTACAAAATCTGAAAGGAGACGCCCAATGACAGATTTAAGGGCGTCTATATTTATAGATCAGCTGCAACCGCAGACTTTGGCTTATATCTCCACTTGGATGCGTGGAACCTTGCCGCGCATGCGTATGGCTGCACAGATTGTTGAAATCGCCCCTGGCTTGGATGTTGAGGCGTTGACTGATATTGTATTGAAAAGTGCTGAAGTTCGAGCAGGCCTTTTGGTTGTGGAACGTCAATTTGGCACTCTTCAGTTTCATTCTCACTCAACTGCTGAAGTGCATGCCGGTGCGACAGCTATTCTGAAGACGTTGGGAAAAACTATGGATGATGTTTCTCCGCCGAAAATCCTTGCATCCAAATTGGTTACAAATGTGGATGATCAGCATGCATTTCTTATGAATCGTAATAAGCTAGGGTCAATGGTTTTGGGTGGTGACAGTATTTATCTGCTGGAATGCCAGTCTGCAGCTTATGCAATTCTAGCATGCAATCAGGCGGAAAAAGAAGCGGATGTGAAATTGATTGATATGCGCATGATTGGAGCCAATGGACGTTTATATTTAGCAGGTACGGAGGCTGATGTGCGAAATGCTAGAAATGCAGCAGAAGGCGCGCTTCGCAATGCAGGAGCTGCATAATGTCTGGTCTCAGGGACGAAATACGCGCTATTTTGCGCGAAGAAATAGCTGTGTTGGAAGTTGGAGGACAAATTGGTGTTCCGTCAATTCGGGAGGAGGTACAGATTACCACAAACGCAGATTTGAACCAGTTTGTTTTAAACATAGCGCATCGTGCATCCGAACCGGGATTTGTCGAAGATTTGGAGCGCGGTGGTATCAGTTTCGAACTAGTATCGCCTATTTCGGCAGGAGGTACGGTTATCAACGCTCTGGAGAAGCCAACGGTAAATTTTCTAGACAAAAAAATAGTAACCGAACGCGATATTATTTTGCTCGGAAGTGCGCGTGTTTTGAGGGTGGCCAAAACATCCCGATTTACACCTTTGGCTTTGGACGAAGCAAGGCGCAGACGTATTCGGATCGAAAGGAGTGAGGCATGATTAAAGGTCGTGTCATCGGCAAAATCTGGTCGTCACGTAGGGTGGACACAATGCCCAGTGGGGCTTTGTTGGAAGTAGAAACGAGTGGTGGAGGATGCCTTATCGCTTTCGACCCATTGGGTTGCAATACTGGCGAGGCCGTATTGATTACACAAGGATCGGTCGCAGCAGGGTACTTTTCTGGAAAAGTTGCGCCTGTTGACGCACTAATTATCGGATCAATTGATGAAGATCTTCAAAAGAAATCTAAGAATTAAATAAAAAGGAAAAAAGCATGGCTAATCAAGCAATAGGAATGATTGAAACCAAGGGATACGTACCAGCATTGTCCGCTGCAGATGCAATGGTCAAGGCTGCTAATGTTGAAATCGTCGCCAGAAATGAAGTTGGGGGTGGTTTGGTCTCAGTAATTGTTAAGGGTGATGTTGGTGCTGTCAAGGCGGCGACCGAAGCGGGTGCTGAGGCGGGCAGCCAAGTTGGCGAAGTAACAGCTGTCCACGTCATACCACGGCCTCATGCAGACTTGGCTAAATATTTTTCAGCGGCAGCTGTAAAGTGATGTCATCCGTATCTAAGCTTAGGACTTTTGGAATATGACAGAACTGAGAGTCTATTTGCCGATTGAGGACTTGCAGCCGCAGTTTGCGGCATGGCTGTCTTCGCCGACGCGTGCGCGAGCTTATCCACCATTTCGAGGGCAAAATTCACTCATAATCGAGGTTACGCCTGCGTTGGCAATTCATCGAGTAACAGATTTAGCACTTAAGGTGGCGCCAGATCTTGAACCAGGGATTTTGTTTACTGAGCGCCAGTTTGGCCTTTTAGAGCTTCATGCAAATGACATGGCTGATCTCGATGTAGCCGGTAAGGCGATCCTAAAAGGGATAAACGCCAGAGCTGTTGATCAACTGGCTCCTAAAATTCTCTTCCATGATATTATTGAGGATTTATCTGATCAACACGCGATTATTCTCAATAGGTCACGAGATGGATCGATACTTGTACCTAATGTGGCCTTGTTAATTTATGAAATGACACCGGCTCTTTTTGCCTGTGTTGCTGCCAATGAGGCTGAGAAAGTTGCTCCCAATGTTACAATTAATGACGTGCAAATGATGGGTGCATCAGGCCGGATATTTATGTCTGGTTCTGTGAGAGATATGGAAACTGCGCGGGACAGGATCACAGAAGTTCTGACCGGAATTAATGGGCGTTCTGGGTAATTGGGGCGCTTTACCAAATGGGGTATCATCCCCAATCAGTTCAAAAAGGAGGACAAAATGACTTCAAGATTAAACAGACGACAATTTGTTAGCCGGACTGCGGCGTTAGCAGGCCTTGCAGCTGCTGGACCCCTAAGTCCAGCGTATGCCATGCGAGCGGATCGTATGAATATACTTTGCTGGGAAGGGTACAATTCAGATGAAGTATTAGGGCCATTTCGAGCAGCGCACCCTGATGCCACAGTACGGGCTGAGAGCGGTACTTCTGATCCTGACATGATTAACAAACTCAGAGCTGGCGAAACTTCTGTTTGGGATCTGATTAACGTCAACCAACCTTGGGCTCGTGATCAATTGTACCCTGAGGGATTAATAAAACCCTTAAACAAAGATCGTTTCATGCCGTATTTTGATAAAATGCTGCCAGAATTCAAGAAATATCCGTTATCTTTCGCGGGTGATGGTGAGTTAATCGGGATGCCCCAGCGCTATGGGCCGTTCAGCTTTGTGGTAAATACAGATGTTATAAGCCGCAAAATGGCTGAGGACCAAGGTTGGAAACTTTTCCTAGATCCATCTATGAAAGACCGTTATGGCGTTTTGACTTATGATAATTGGAATGTCATGCACATGGCTCTGACAGCAGATTTAAATCCGTTTGCTCCGATTGAGGGCGCTGATCAGGATAAGTTCCGTGGTGTGGCAAAATCTATCTTTGGAGGAGCTAAATTATTAACTGATGACCTTGTGGCAATGAACACCGCTTTAATAAACGGTGAAATTGACGCATATTTTACAGGTGGTACTTATACAGCCTCTCCAGCCCGCTTTGATGGGGCTACAAATGTCCGAGCTATTACACCAAATTCCGGTCCAGTTGATGGTAAAGGTGGCGTAGTTTGGGTTGAACTAACATCCGTCGTGAATAATCCAGACCCGTCTAGCCTAGGCGAAGATTTTTTAGAGTTTGTACAAGACGCTGATGTTTCAAAAGCAGTTGCCTTCACCGAAGGGACTTATAACCCAGTTTCGCAGATGGGGTCAGAGGACGTTATGTCTAAGTTTGATGCTGAAGAACTTGATGCGATCCAAATGGACAGTCTTGAAGAGGAAATGGCGAGGTCGCTGGATTATCAGGTAGTGTCTTCATACGACGCTTTAATTGACATTTATACGCAAGAACGTCGTTCATAAAAATTTGGGCCCCAATGTTACATGGTATTGGGGCCTCTTAAGTTTTTATATATTTAAATGGGGGGGGTATGTCGGAAAAAGCCTTTTTGCACTTAAAAGATATTGTAAAAAAATTCGGTAACTTTACGGCTTTGGATGGCGTCGATCTTGGTATCCACAAGGGCGAGTTTTTTACTATAGTTGGACCCTCTGGCAGCGGCAAATCTACTCTTATCCGGCTACTAGTCGGTATGGACGATGTTACCACTGGAGAAATCCATCTGAACGGTAAACGCATTGATCAAACACCAGCCAATCTTCGCCCAACTTGTATGGTTTTCCAATCGCTGGCATTATTTCCACACATGTCGGTGGGCCAAAATATAGAATTTCCGCTGAAATTGCGTAAGGAAAGTCCCGCTGCACGCCGAACCCGCGCGTTGGAACTACTTGACCTTCTACGCTTACCCCAAGAGTATTACGATAAACGCATTTCTCAATGTTCAGGTGGTGAAAAACAGCGTGTGGCTTTGGCCCGCGCACTTGCTTTCAACCCCGAAATCTTATTTTTTGATGAACCTCTGTCAGCGCTTGATTATCGTTTGCGTAAGACGCTTGAGAAAGAATTGAAAGATCTACATGCTCGCACGGGCAAAACGTTTGTATACATAACCCACTCCCTTGAAGAAGCTATGGTAATGTCTGACCGAATAGCAATTATGAAAGATGGATGTATTGAACAGGTAGCAGTTGCTGATGAAATTTATGGAAAACCTGTGAGTCGATTTGTGGCTGAATTTATGGGGGAAGTGAATCTTTTTCCGATAAGTGCTGACGCCAAGGGTACTCTATTGAGTGATTTTTTGTTGGTAAAAAATTGTTTAGAGGTCAATGTGGTGCCCCCTAATGCGCAAGGCTTACTGATGGTTCGACCTGAATATGTGCGATTTGTAAACGACGGCGAAAGCTACGATTTCAATTTGTCTGGACAAATACATGGCGAATATGCGCTTGGCTCCCGTATTCAGTATGAGATTGAAACAACTGCTGGTATAATTACTGTTGAGAAATTGCGCGAAGATCGTTTGAACGCAAGTAACGGAGATGCCGTTACCGTAGGTTTTAACTCTAATTGTACTCATTTTATTTGTGACGCGATATGAATGCGCTAGATCGTAAGCTGGGTTTTTTATCCTCATTGCCATTAACCATATTATTGTTGATCTCCTTCTTGGCTCCGATGGCAGTGGTCGCGCTTTTTTCGGTTATGCCAGCCAAAGTATTTTCATTAGCAAACGCGCCAGATTTTTCATCCTATTCAGTATTTTTGAGTCAAGGTTATTATAAGTCGCTGCTCTGGTCATTAGGTATGGCGTTGGCTTCAACTTGTATTTTGTTACTGCTCTGTTGGCCACTTGCATACGGTATGGCCAAGGTTTTTGGTCGCTTCACATTGGTAATCACAATAGCCGTAGTTATGAGCCTTTTTGTCTCAGAAAATATCCGTCTTTTTGGATGGGTGCTGACACTAATGAAAGGGGGATTAATAGAGGGCCATTGGCGTGCATTTACAGGTAATGGGTTCGATAGCCCATTATACGGCGTGGGGATCATTGTTTTTGGTTTGGTGTATGTTTATTTGCCGTTTATGCTTTTTCCTCTAGCGCAGGGTATAGCGATGGTCCCGGATGACACTCGGCAAGCAGCGTATGACCTTGGCGCTACTCGTTGGCAGGTGCTTTGGCAAATAGAAATCCCGCTAGCCGCGCCGGGAATTGTGGTTGGCTCTTTGCTAAGCTTTGTACTGGCTGCTGGGGCCTTAGCCGAATCCAAAATTCTCGGTGGACAAGCGGTGATTGCCTTCGCGGATGATATCGAAACGGCGTTCACATTTGGGCAGAATTGGCCTCTTGGCTCAGCGTTGTCGATCATAATGATTGCTATTATTGGTGGACTAGCCCTGTTTGGTGTCAGCAAGGTGGATCTCGATGCCATTATGGGGAGGAAACGCTGATGCCGACTTCTCTTTCAACACGCGTCGTATTATACTTTTATGGCGTAGTTATTATATTTTTATTATACCTCCCATTAGTTTCTGTTGGCTTTGCTTCGATATCAAAGGCGCGATATCTCAGTTTCCCAATAAAACGCTATTCAACCAAGTGGTATGGCGAAGCAGTGCAAAGCAGCACTGTTAGTGAACTTTTGACAACATCACTGTGGGTCGCAATTCTTGTCACCATCGTGTCAATTGTAATTGGTTTTTTTGGGGCGTTGGCTTTTGCTCGCTATCAGTGGAGGTACCGTACATTGTTCCAAAAATTGATCCTTTTGCCTATCTTTTTTCCTCAAACAGTTTTGGGTTTAGCTCTTTTGATGTGGTTCAATTCGGTGGGCGTTATACCGAGTTGGAAGACTGCCGTCGTAGCTCACTTAGTTTGGATCGCTCCGATTGCTACGTTGATTGTGTCCATCCGTGCATATAGCTTTGACCCCGCACTTGAAGAAGCCGCGCGCGATATGGGCGCTGGAACTTGGACTATCCTGCGTGAGGTTACATTGCCATTGCTGATGCCTGGGCTGATCTCTGCAGGATTATTTGCATTCTTGCTAAGCTGGGGCAATTTTCCATTGTCATTGTTCACGACTGGTGCCGACAGTACTTTGCCGGAATGGTTATATGCAAAAATGGTATCAGGTTATTCGCCCTTGGTACCTACACTTGGCGTTATGTCGGTAGTTGGATCATTTTTGTTAATCTTGTTAGCCCTTACTTTTTCTTGGTTGATAAGAGTTAACCGTGAAAGCCGCACAACTCAAAAACAAAAAATATTATAAACTCGGAGGACTTTTTTATGCTGACATCTCTTAAAGGTAAAAGTGTTATCGTAACTGGCGGATCCAAAGGAATTGGACGAGGTATTGCACAAGTTTTTGCTCGCCAAGGCGCAAAAGTAACAATTGCGGCGCGCAATGAGGCTGACTTGAAGTCTGCGGCTAATGAAATGGGTGGAGAGGTTCGATATGAGATTTGCAACGTTGCAGATTGGGCCTCTGTACAAGGAATGATTGATAGCACAGCTGAGGCCCAAGGTGGGCTTGACGTTATGTGTGCAAACGCCGGCGCGTTTCCGCAAACCAAAATGATCGATATGGATCCCTCAGAATGGGATGAGGTCATGGCGATCAATCTTAAGTCTTCTTTCCTGTGCGTTAAAGCGTCAATCCCTCATTTTGAAAAGGCAGGTAAAGGTCGTGTGGTTCTTACGTCATCAATTACTGGACCTATTACAGGCTTTCCTGGTTGGGCTCATTATGGGGCCTCAAAATCGGGTCAGCTTGGCTTCCTTAAGACAGCTGCAATGGAGTTATCGCGTTATAACACGACGATCAACGCAGTTATGCCTGGGAACATATATACTGAGGGCCTTCAAGATCTTGGGCAGGATTATTTAGATACGATGGCCGCATCTATTCCTCTCAAAAGATTGGGAGTTGTTGAGGATATAGGTAACGCAGCACTTTTTTTTGCATCAGATGAGGCAGCTTATATTACTGGTCAACAAATTGTTGTTGATGGTGGGCAGATAATTCCTGAGTCTCTTGAAGCAATTGACGAAATCTAATAACCTGTAAAGGGAGACAATATGGCCGTTACAGGTATGTCGTTAGAAAAATTACTAGGGTTTCTTGAAACCTTGGCTAATCAGTCTCTTACTCTTTGGAATGTGCCAGACGGCGCCATCGCAAGGTTGATTAATGTCTCTGAGAATGCGACTTATCTGGTTGAAGCCCCATGCGGTTATAAATCAATACTGCGGATCCACCGGGAAAACTACCATTCTCACCGTGCTATAGAGTGTGAACTCGCTTGGCTTGAGGCGCTAGATGCAGAAAAAATAGTGACCACACCTGGGTATTTTATTGGGAAAAATGGTGACCCGATCCAGAAAGGTTATGTGACTGGACTGGATGATCCCCGTTATATGGTGCTTTTTCATTTTGTGGAAGGCAATGCCCCAGACGAGAATGGTGATATGAGTGATGGTTATGAAGAATTGGGTGCTATTGCGGCGCGTTGTCACGAGCATTCGTTGCAATGGACTAAACCCAAGAACTTTGAGCGTTTAATCTGGGATGCTGATACAGTTTTTGGCCCTTCAGCAACTTGGGGCAACTGGCGAGAAGCACCTGAAGTTAATGATAGCATTAGAGCTATTCTTGAACTGGTTGAGGTGAGGATTTGTGAACGTTTGAAGGCATTTGGCAAGGCGGTGGACCGGTTTAATCTTATTCATGCGGACATGCGATTAGCGAATTTGCTCGTTGATGAAAATGAAACGCGACTCATTGATTTTGACGATTGTGGCTGGGGATGGTTTCTTTACGATTTTGCGGCGGCTATCAGCTTTATAGAAGATGACCCACGTATTCCTAAATTAAAAGCTGCATGGGTTCGTGGTTACAAATCAGTGCGCAATCTAAGTGAGGAAGATGAGGCTGAGATTGATACCTTAATAATGCTGAGACGTATGGCGCTGCTCGCTTGGATAGGTAGTCACATAGAGGCGCCTGAACCACAGGAGTTGGCTCCAGGTTTTGCCGCTAAGACTGCAGCGCTGGGGCAGGCTTGGATGGCGTCAATAGGTACCTAGGAGAATTCAATGATGGACTGGAAGACTGCTTTTCGCAGCTTTTACTATGAAACCGCTGATTTACCTGAAGATATTAAATTAAATCCGGTAAGTACTGCGCTTTTAGTTATAGATATTCAGAATACGTATATCGTCCCTGACGAAAATTCTGCAGAAGCTATCCGATGGCAACCTTTCTATGATCGTATGAACAACACAGTCATTCCCAATAATGCTAAGCTATTAGAGTGGGCTCGTGCTGCGAAGATAGAGGTGATTTTTGCTCGGATTGCCTGTCAAACAGAAGATGGTCGCGACAGATCATTAAGCCAGAAAAAACCTGGTTTTAATTATTTGTTACTGCCTAAGGATCGTGAGGACAGCCAAGTTGTTCCTGAACTATCTCCACAAGGAGATGAAATTGTGGTCACCAAGACAACTGATAGCGCTCTAACTGGAACTAATTTACGGCTGCTATTACACAACATTGGAATTACTGATGTGATTGTTTCGGGTATATTCACTGACCAATGTGTCAGCTCTACTGTCAGATCTCTTGCGGATGAGAGCTTTGGCGTGGTGGTTGTGCATGATGCCTGTGCAGCGGCCACGATGGACTTACACGAGCGCGAACTGGAAATTATTAATATGATTTATTGTCATGTTGTTGGTATGAATGATTTGCAGGATATCGTGAATAAGTGCTAGACTAGCAAAGTGTTGAATTTGCCGTTGGCTTGAAGAGAAGCCAAAAATGATAGTGGGCTATATGCTAACTTCACCATCTTGAACCAATTATTCTGTCAAAAATTTTATGATATTCTTCTTGGCTTTATAGTAACGCAATAACTGATTAAATAGAATTTCAATGTTTGCGTTATTTTTTACTGCATTTTTGCGATAAATATTACTATTTTATGTAATAACTTTTATGTGCTATGTCGGTATTCCTGCTAAACACACAACTTTGATGTAGGGTTTCACTATCGCTAAAATCCAGAAAGATTTTGCGTGTAAGGAAAAACAGTATGTTTTCTGAAGAACTTCTTGTTGTTGATTTAGATGGTACACTAATCCAATCTGATATGCTGCATGAAAGCTTTTGGTCCGCCTTCAGCAAGAATTGGCTACACCTATTTTTTGCGATGCTGGCATTGGGCCGTGGAAAAGCGGCTCTTAAGGAATATTTATGCTCGAAATCAGATATAGACTACAGGACATTGCCATATAATTTAGGAGTAATAGCTTTTATAAAACAGCATAGAAAACAAGGTGGCCGCACAGCGCTAGTGACAGCAACTCACCAAGTTTTTGCTCGACATATTGCTGAACATTTGGGTCTTTTTGATGAAGTGTACGGCTCTGATGGTGGTAAAAATCTTAAAGGGCCCGCCAAAGCCACATTTCTTTTGGAAAAATTTGGAGCTGGTAATTTTATTTATATGGGTGATGCAGCAGCGGATTTACCAGTTTGGCAGGTATCCAATAAAATTTTGACAGTAGATGCTACTCCATTTGTGCGCCAACAAGTTGAGCGTCTTGGAAAACCAATTGAACATTTAGGTAAATCGGTGAACTCTCCGCAACCCTACATTAAAGCGCTTCGTCCGCATCAATGGTTGAAAAATCTTCTAATATTTCTCCCCATGTTGAGCGCTCACCAATTTGATAGTGCAACGGCAATCAATGGTGTATTGGCTTTCATTGCCTTTAGCTTTGTTGCATCCAGTGTATATGTTTTAAATGACTTGTTGGATTTAAACGCGGATCGAGCACATCCGCGAAAGCGGTTCCGTTCTTTTGCGTCCGGTACTGTGCCAATCTCACATGGAAGTCTGTTGGCACTAGCGCTACTAGGGATTGGGTTGCTCGTTGCAACTATACTTGGGTGGATTTTTTTGCTTACGCTAGTTGCCTACTATATGCTTACCTCAGCGTACTCCCTATCATTGAAGCGTATAATTATTGTAGATATTGGCATTTTAGCAGGGCTATACACCATGCGTATTTTTGCTGGCGGTGTGGCAATGGATATTCAGCTATCGGTATGGTTACTTGCATTTTCTATTTTCTTCTTTTTCTCTTTAGCAGCAGTAAAGCGTCAAGCTGAATTAGTGGATATGAAAGAGCGTGGCAGGTCAATGGCAAAAGGGCGAGGTTACCATGTGGAAGATCTGCCAATCATAAGTACGGTAGGACTAGCTGCTGGCTACGTTTCGGTTCTTGTGATGGCGCTCTATGTGAACTCGCCTTCAGTGTTGGAAACCTATGCCTATCCACCTGCGCTTTGGGGTATCTGTTGTGTTTTGCTATATTGGCTAACACGCATGGTTCTAATTACGCATCGTGGCTTAATGCATGACGACCCAATTGTATTTGCGACAAAAGATATGGCAAGCCAAATTTCATTAATTATTATGCTTGGTTTAGCAACCGTAGGCGCTTTGCTATGACTTGGCAGACAATAGTTTTTAGGTATGTATTTTTCGCTTTGATAGCCACGGTCTCTAATCTTGCTGTCCAGCGATATGTCCTATGGTTTGGTGATAATGGCTTCTTCTTTGCATTGGCCGTTGGCACAGGCACTCTGGTTGGTTTGGCTCTCAAATACATTCTGGATAAGCGCTGGATATTTGGAGATATGAGCGTCGGTTTAAAGGCTCATGGTAAGCGGTTCTCCCTCTACACAGCGATGGGTATAATAACGACAGCAATATTTTGGAGTATAGAAACTATATTTTGGTTCTTTTGGCAAACGGATGCGATGCGCGAACTTGGGGCTGTCATAGGGCTTAGCATTGGCTATGTCGTCAAATACAACTTGGATCGGCGGTACGTGTTCACTAATATCAAGCTGGTGCACACTTAATGAATTTGTCGGGCTGGGGACGATATCCGCGTATTGACGCAAAGCTGAGCGCTCCACGTGACTTGGCAACACTGCGAGCAAACGTTCATAAGGGTAATGCTATTGCCCGCGGCAATGGGCGAGCTTATGGTGACAGTGCTGTGAGCACTCAAAACACAATTCATATGAAACATTTTAATCGTATGCTGGGTTTCGATACACAGCTTGGTCAATTAGTAGCAGAATCTGGGGTTCTGCTTGCAGATATCATCGACGCATTCTTGCCGCGTGGCTGGTTCCCTTATGTCACACCTGGCACCAAATTCGTCACCTTAGGTGGTCTGATAGCAGCAGACGTTCATGGTAAGAACCACCACAAGGATGGCAGTTTTGCCAAATGCGTTGATTGGATTGAGCTGTTGACCTGCGAGGGTGACTTTAAACGCTGTAGTGCTAATGAAAATACAGAGCTGTTTGAATGGACTGTGGGCGGCATGGGGCTTACGGGTGTCATTATTCGTGCTGCTATTCGACTGCGCCCAGTAAGCTCAACTTGGATCGAGCAGCGCACAATGGTGGCTGAAAATATAAGCCATGCCATCGAGATTTTTGAAAAGTTTCAAGATACAACGTATTCTGTAGCATGGATTGACTGTTTGCAGCATGGGAACGCTATGGGACGTTCACTTGTGATGCTAGGTGAGCATGCCAAAGCTGAAAATTTGCCTAGTGAGTATCATTCAGAACTGTTAAAAATTCGTCCTAAGCGTAAGCTACGCATTCCACTGCAGTTTCCAAATTGGGTATTAAACAATTTTAGCGTTAGAGTATTCAACGCACTTTATTATTCGGTTGGTAAGCGTCAGTCTGCTCAGAAACTGATAGATTGGGACAGTTATTTCTATCCACTCGATACGATACTTGACTGGAATAAAATCTATGGTCGACGCGGTTTTGCGCAGTACCAGTGCGTAATACCGATACAAATGGCTGATGAAGGATTGCGGGCTCTTCTGTCTACCATATCAGGTGCGGGTATAGGCTCTTTTTTAGCTGTCTTAAAACGCTTTGGCACTCAAGAGAGTAAATTTTCATTTCCTATGGAAGGCTATACGCTGGCATTAGATTTACCAGTGAATACAAAAACACTGGCGTTAATGGAACAGTTAGATACTATTACATTGCAATATGGTGGGCGTTTTTATCTTGCCAAAGACAGTCGCATGTCTCGTTTTACTTTCCAAAGTTCTGAACCAAGAGCAACTGCATATAGTCAATACAGAAGCGAACAAGGTCTAAACGAGCTCTATTGTTCAACTCAATCAGAAAGGTTGGGAATTTGAACAAAGAAACTGTACTTTTAATGGGTGCCAGAAGTGATATAGCTTTGGCGTTGGCACATCGATTTGCCAAAGGTGGCAATGATATTCAGCTTGCGGCACGAAATTCCAATGGTTTGATAGAAGACAAATTGGACATTGAATTACGGTATGGTGTGAATGTAACGTTGCATGAATTTGATGTTTTAGATACCACAGTAAATGAATTATTTATCAATAGCTTGCCAATGATACCTGATGTAGCCGTTTGCGTGATCGGCCATATGGGGGAGCAAAAAGAGAGTGAACGCGATGTTCAGATTGCAGCGCTGGTGATGCGTAGTAATTATGAAGGCCCTGCGGCCATATTGGCTGCACTAGCCAATCGCTTTGAGGAACGCGGTTCAGGAACGTTGGTCGGTATCAGTTCAGTGGCAGGTGAGCGCGGGCGTGCCACAAATTATGTCTACGGCTCTGCTAAAGCTGGACTAACAGCGTTCTTATCCGGTTTGCGTAATCGGCTCTCTAAGAAGAGTGTGCATGTAATTACCGTTCTGCCTGGTTTTGTATACACCAAAATGACTGAAAATATGGAGTTACCTGTAAAACTGACGGCGCAGCCCTCAGAAGTAGCTAATTCTGTTTTCAGAGCGGTGCAAAAAAAGCGAAACATTGTCTATGTTAAGCCAATATGGCAGCTAATAATGATCATCATTAGAAATATACCAGAAACCATATTTAAAAGAACTAATATCTGATGCTGGGTGTAGTTGCTGCCGCGGTGTTAACGGTTATAGACTAGTTTTTACTGTTTTGCCAAAAGCCGTGCAGCAGACAATGTTCCAAATCCGATTTGAGCATCAATTGTGCCAAAGTAAAAACCTCTAGCCTTCAAAATAGACTGAAATTCCAGCGCGGTTTCGCGATCCCATGCCGGTGTGTAACCCTCGATAGTTCCCCTGATTTTGGCAATGTCTAGGTTGCCAGTTTCTAATGCAGCTATATACAATTGAGCGGCTTTCGATGGATTATAATCTACACCTTCTCCCCGTTCAAACATAAAACCAAGTTCATTAAGGGCTTTAGCATCCCCACCATTTGCAGCGTGCTGGATAAGCTTAAACTTAATTTTGGGGTTCGAAAATTTTCCGGTATCACTATGGATGTCAGAAATTTTACTTTGTGCTTCTGTACTTCCTTGGTCAGCAGCTAACTGCAAATATTCTAATGCTTGTACCGGGTCTGGTAGCTTCATGTCGCGGGCCATTTTTGGTGGCACAGATCGGGGGTTTAGATAGATGTCTGCTATACGCAATTGGGCAAAATGGTAGTTTGTTTCTGCAGCTTCTAATAGTAATTTGAACATCTTTTCGCTATCCTGTCTTACTCCCTGTCCCAAGCCATACATCATTGCAATAGTTGCTTTCGCAGCTACGTCGTCCATTCGTATGGCTTTGTTATAGTTGGCCACTGCGCTTGCAAGATCTTTCTGGGTGCTACCAATTCCAAATTGAAGGTAGTCGCCTAGCTTAGTGTAAGCCGCTGCGACTCCGTTTAACGAAGCCAACTCAAAAAAATTGATAGCATGTTTATGTGAGCCTTCGCGCTGCATCATGACCCCGATTTGAAACAGTGCGGTAGCGTCAGGCTTGGCGCCGATGAGTGCCGCCTCGCAATGAGGTCTAGCCCTTGCCAAACGGCTAAAGTATTCACTGTATGATTTTTTACTGATTGGGGCTTCCGCGTGCGGTTTGCCACCAATTTTAATGCAATTCTCTGCGGCAGTTTGTGCGTGGGATGGAGACACACCTAAAATTAATATTATAAATAAATGGCATAATAGACGCTGTGGTTGACGGTGATTTGCATATAAAAAATTCAACTTTCCGTTACACATTCTACTGCCTTTCTTTGTTACTCAACTGTCTCAATTCCGTTGGCGATGTTTGTTTATTGGTCCATAGTATACGAATGAGACAATATGAAATCTATTTTATTGTGAAAAGGTGCTAGTTGTTATTGATACCATAAAGCTTTCATTAATCAGGTTAACGCAAATTCGAAGATGATAATCCTCGGTGGGCAATTACTCGCTGTTTGAGTGCCCCCTTTATTTGTACAATGCCTGCAACCTAAATATAGTATCTCAAGAAATCTAGAAAACTAAAAAATTTTGATCAGAAAATTGGGGGTAGGGTTCTGCAATCACCGGTTGTAATTTTAGTTTGTGTCTATTTGTTCATTACAGGAGTGGTGGGCGTCACATCTTATATGGTAATCGACCAACCGAGTTTGAGCCCCAAACGCCCGCTTTTTTCAATAGCAGAAATATCGACGCCAGATCACAAATACAAAACAATCGAAATCTTATCTGAAATTGATGCAGTTCCAGAAGTTTTTTTTAAGAGAAAGATAAATATTTTATTTTATCATTCTTTTGATTTTATTGATAAGCAAGAACTGTCGAATGTGTCACATATTGCGAGTGTGACCAGAATAAACACACAGCTAGGATTGCCTCACAAAATTGAAGAGTTGAGATTAATCAGGCCTCCAAGCCGCCCATACGAATTCAAAAAAGAAAACCTTGTTCAGAGATCAGTAGAGATTTTAACCTCTGTTTTGAGACCTCGGATCCGGCCTAATTTTTCTAATGCAAATTATGTTTCACTTGCGCCCGCTGACATTACTTTTTCAGAGCAGGCCGCATCCAATGAGGTCATCGATTTGGAAAAAAATACGTCCAATGAAAGATCAGTAGAGGTATTACTTTCTGCTTTTCGGCCGCTTGCCCGACCAAAGAACTCAGCAGTTGAACGTGTAGGAAATTCTGATTTGCAATCAGTTGCAGTCATAGTGCCTGAAATAGACAATACGGTGCGCTCTATGTCGTCAGTTAAGGTTAAACGATCTGGATCGTGTGCGTCTGCAATGAGTAAAGAGATTCCACGGCGTCGCGGCAGTGCAAAATCCGGTGCTGTTGTACTCAAGCAAATTCAGAATTTGGAGGGCACACAGCGTGATCAAATTTTGGAGCGTGAAATTCGTAGTGGTAATATACCCAAGTTTCTCAGAAAACTTGTGCCAATTACAATTACTGGGAAAGATACCAGCAATCAACTCGTGCAGATTACGATTTGCGTTATGCCGGACTATATCGCCGTCGGTAGTGCACGGGATTTTGTCCGGGTCCCAATGGGTTTAAACGCAGCAATTCGAATTTCAAACGATTTTGAAATGATATTACCCACCCCACGGATGGTGGATTTATTCTATAGCTTAGCAGAAGTGAAATTGACCCCGTCTCCGATGAAGCCGGGTGCAGCAATGACAAGCACAGGTTATTTTCAACGTCATAATTTAATTGTAGAAAATCAAAGACGAAGAGTGGGTGCAATGCCTGGTATGCTAGTTTCTGGGCATAAAAAAGACTTAGTCCTGACCCGAAGGCTCCATACCAAACGAGGTCGTGTAGCAATATACGGTTGGCATCGTCGAAATGGTCAGCCTATCCAGCCATTAAGCACAGTACATGGCGCGCATTATGCGGACTATAGTCATGGCATCAGGCTGGTCAGTAGAAGAGCACTTTTAAATGGTAAAAAAACTGATCTGCGTACTCTCATGAAAGACCCTCATTATGCTAGTTTACTTACAGATGAAGGTGCTTTGCCGTCGTTGGTATTTGCCTCCAAATAGTCCCTTTTCATTGTAGACTTTGTAGCATTTGACAGAAAAAATTGATGTTACTATTTAATATCTTTGAAACACCTAAAACCAAGATGGTAGTTGCGATGACTGTTGGATGCCAGCACTTTAGTGCCGTGCCAAAATGGTGCACGCCACCGGCTCCAATGGCTGTGTGCTCGAATTTCATCCCAAATAAACCAACTGCCCTTCATTTCAGTAGAACCTAACGTTGTACTTCCGCGGCTTGCCATTTGATCTGGAGACAATGGCAGGTTCATGTGCTCTGCTGCATTTCCGTCAAGATCATAAACCCCTAAATTGCTTTTGCACTTTGGAAAACTCCCTGCAGGGTAGGTGTTTGACCCACAACCTTTAAAACTTCCGCCATTACAGGACGCATTTTTAAAGCTTCCAGTTGCACAAACGGCTGATTGCCAATTTGAACCAATTGAGTAGCGTGCTGTTGGTTTGTATTTAGTGTTATGTGCGGAGCGAGCTGATTTTATCGATAAATCAAAGAAGTAATCTGGCTTAGTTAGTGCACCATGCGACGCTCCTTCCCATTCATGAGCGTCACCTATGCGTTTACCTTCTGCCCAACAAAGCTTTGCTGCTTCATTTGCGCGAACCCAAACTACTGGGTACAGACCTGGAACGTTTGGGTATTCAAACATATCAACACAAACTTGTGCATCTTTTAGCGTTTGGGTAGCAGGGTCATATAGAGGTGCCATATATTTTTCGCCGCATATCTTTTCAAATTTACGATTGCGGTATAGTTTCGTTGGGTCGCCTCCCATTTGTTGAATTATTTCCACTTTGTTTAGCGGGTGCTCGCTGATGGCTGGATTACCTTGACCTATGAATGATGAACCAGCAAAAATATTTTGTATTTTTGTCATCTCACTTTTGCTCAGTCCGCGCGCCGCTTGCATCTCGCGAAACATAACAGCGTTGCTTTCCTGTAAAGTTTGTGCACTCACTTTCTGGAACTGTACTGCTGGTAGCACTAGAATAGAAAAGATTAAAAGTGATAACGTTTTTTGTAAGATTTGCATTTTTCTCGCTATTTTCTGAGTAAATAGAAAAAGTCTCTATTGTCGGCAAAACTGACAAACCGCGGTATTGGCCACCCATCACTTGTTTCCGAGTCTAGAGCTGACATGCCGCGCACAAGGTGCTGAGGAAAAACCCTGCCATTATCATGATTATAGATGGCTAGGTAGGTATGCTCCTGTGAATTCATATCTAAGAGCATTGCGTATTCACACTCATAGGCTTGAAAACTACGTGCCATTGCTGAAGGCGTTGCGGTTGAAAAGTATGCAAAAATTAAAAATTGGCGGTCATCCACAGTTTTCATACATGCACCACCGCGAAGGGTGCGCAGTTCTGTATCAGCTGAGCCATGCCAGTTCCCTCCCATCCAACTAGTTACATTCTCACCAGGAACTCCTTTTTCTATCAGTGGTACACCGTTTTGTCGGGCAAATTTTACTTGAGGTAAAAGCGAATTATCTTCGTCGTGCCAACTACGCATGTGTATTGAACCGTCATCAAGTGTGAAAATCGTTGCTAAACCCTGCTGTAGCCGACTAAAAATCACGCCTTGCTGTATAAAACCATAATGGTGACCGCCTCGCGTTAATGCTTTATCACCAGAGCGCCAAGCGCCGTGGTCACGTTTGAAGCCAGCAGAAAAAGTGGCGGCGATATTTGCCGTTAAAGAAGGGCTGAGCATGCCGCTTCGGATAATAGGTGCCGCTTTTTTGAATCCATCTGGCCCAGGTAAGCGATGGTCAATTATTGCCGCAGGTCTTGGTGACCAGCCCAGCCTAGGATGATCCGTGCCCAATTCATAGCCTAGTTTAAATTGGGAAAGATCAAATGCTATTAAATAAACATCTGCACGGCTCTCAACAGTGTCCAGTCTGTTGGCCCCAGGTGTGTTTAGTATTTCTTGTGAGATCATTCCAGGCTGCATCACACTGGCATAAACTCCAGGTACTTCTTTAATTGCATACCACGAACCCGCTGCGACACCTTCTGAAGCACCGTCTAACTCGAACCCAAAATTTGTCTGTAAAATGGGATCATCAGAAAGTTTTGCTTTACCCAGTGATGCCACTATTTCTCCGGCATCGCCGCCGTCAACCACCTCGCCTGAATTCATATAAGCATCTTCATAAAATGAGCCCTTAATCAACCCAACTAGACTTTCGCCAAACGTGATATTGTCCCGTAAAAACTCTGCAACAGCTTCACGGTTTGATCTATTACCGCGCACTTTGTTACGCAAAAATGCCAGTCTATTACAGATTGGTGCATAAGGAAGGCCAGTGTTGCGCGCTTCCGAAAGTTCATCATTGGGGCCTAACCATGGAGAGCACAGAGTAGTACTTGACTCATTTTCGAATACCAAATTAACCGTTCCACCTTCTTGTAGTGTTAATGTGGTATTCTGAGGCTCTGCCAATTCCAAATGATAGCGTTCTACCTGGCTTCCACTGTTAACCTCTAAAATGAACCATGTATTGAATTTTGGGTTAAGTGAGAGTAGCGATATGGTGCTGTCATTAGGCCCAAAAGCTTTTTCTTCTGCTCTAAAGGGCTGAAATTCAATTAAACTACGTGGTTTAGTTTCCTGAAATTCGGCTAAACGTTCACGAAGAATATTTCCGCTTGGTGTTGTAAATTCTTCTGCATAGGCGGTTGTGTGTGGCATAAAAAATGCAATTATAAGTAGACAATGAACAAGTTTTTGGCGGGCTAATTTATTTGTTTTAAAAATTTTCATCTACAAACATTCTATATTAGTATCAATTTTATATTATGAATAGTAATCACCCTATTTCAAGCACAGCTAGTCAAACACTCTCTTGGTTAGTTCCTACAACAATTGATTAAATTGCTAGGATAGTTTGTGGTTGTCATAACTGCAGTGATAATTGAGGTAGTGTTTAGCATCTATAGCTCAGATTATCCCTCAGAATTTAAGTAGATAATGTTTTTAATTGTAATTTTAACAAAATATATTGGGTCAATGCTTTGTTTGTCAAATGTCATCATGAGCGGTTCTTAAATTTTCCCAATCAAACTCAACGCCTATACCCGGGTTTGGCGGCGCTATAGCTAAATAGTTTTCCAGCACTAGTTTTCGCTTCGTATATTCATCGATTGGAAAGCTGTGTACTTCGATTGATCCAGAATTAGGTTGGGCTGCTACTAAGCTGACATGAAGCTCTTGCATTCCGTGGCTACAAACCGGGATACCGTACAAATTTGCCATCTTTGCCACACGCAACCAGACAGTTATGCCTCCGCAGTTTGAAGCGTCTGGTTGGATGTATGATAATGCAGAATCGGTAAAAGCCTTCTCAAATTCGTGAATTGTATGTAGGTTTTCACCCATTGCGAGGGGACAACCAGTTTGACGCGCAATTTCACCGTAGTCCTTAAAGTTATCTGGTATAGTTGGTTCTTCGAACCAGACTATACCAACCTCTCTAAACGCTCGAGCCGCTTTTTTCGCACGTTCGAGATCAAACGCATAATTCGCATCGACCATAAAATCAATTTCTGGACCAATAAGATTTTTTACCGCACGGGCGCGTTCGACATCTTCGGCTAATTCTTCTTTACCTACCTTAATTTTTACCCCATTAAACCCCTCGTCAAGATAAGTACTGACTGTATTAAGCAATTTGCCAAGTGGGTAATTAAGATCAATGCCGCCGCGGTAAGCCTTACAACGATCTGATGCCCCGCCGACTACTCGCCAAAGCGGCTGCCCTAGTATTCGACAGCGAATGTCCCATAGTGCTATATCAATCGCTGAAACGGCAAAGGATGTTATGCCCCCACGACCAACATAATGAATATGCCAGTTCATCTGATCGTTAATCTCTTCAACATTGTCAGCATTTTTTCCAATTAGAAATGGTATAAGGTCGTACTCAATCATCGCTAAAATAGCTCGGCCACCTCGACCACCGGTATACGTGTAGCCTGTTCCCAGAGCGCCGTTGTCTAACTTTACAGTCACTGTGATAAGTTCGAAATGTGTGTGGTCACCATGCATGGCGTCGCTCAGCACCTCTTTTAGAGGTAGTTTAAATAGCTCAGCATGAATATCGACGATCTGGCCCATAATAATTATCTCTAGTTTTCTTTTATATCCAAAACATATGACACTGAGTATGAAGTAAAAAATATGTTTTTAATATACAATTGACGCTATGTGCCGGCCATTAAAGACTTGAGTGATAAGCACTGAGTTTATCTCTAGAAACTGAGCTAGGTCTAATTATAACTTTTGACTAATTATATTATCATATTTATTTCAAGATGCGTTGTAAGCTGAGTGTGATTGGTAACGTAGGGCTGAGATTAATTGATATTAGTCAATAAAGTTTCTCAACGCTCTTTTTGCCGTCAAAATTTCACAAGTAATACTGTTTTGGAAATAACTTGATCTGTGCTGTAGATAGTAATTTACGCTAGCTCATTTGAGTTTTTTATCAGTAGAAGCATCATAACTATCTAAGCTATTGTAATTGTTTTTAATTAATTAACCACATCTCTATTCGTCCCACTATTAGTCCTACAGTTTGATTTGGAGATGTGCTAATTTTACTGGTGTCGCGACCCTGTTGAATTGCCAGATGCGCCATTCGTCTGTCTGGCGTCAGCACTAATGGGTCCAAATAGGATAATTTGATAAGAGAGTATTTCTGGCTCATCGTAACCACTGGGGAGTGGAAAATGAGACAGATAAGTAAGAGCCGTGGTGAAAAGCTTGGGAAGCAGGATTCAGCAAGCTTCTGCAGTGCAAAGACACTGAAGGGCATTGCAAACTTCCAATGGTAGGCTTTAAGCTAAATGGGTTTAATCTTGAAAGCTGGGTCAGTAGGCAAAGACAAACTAGAGACAGCATGCCTCCTGTAGGAAGCAGAAACCAGATAAAATAGGGTGCATCTGGGACACCAGAAAGTCTGATAACTAATGGCCATACAAATCCTCTCATTCATCTAATTGATACTCAGCCCTTACGTTGAACAACAATCACTTCTCAGGGCTTCTCAGATGATGCCTGTGGCACGGACCACAGCTTGAGTTTTAGGTAAAAGAGAGGGTAATCAGGCAAACATGAATCTAAAGATAAGAATGTTCCATGATGCAAATGCTCCGCTCGCTGATGGCTTTCGGAGAAAAGAACTCCTGTCGATTTCTGATCATGACTTCGAACATAAGCATGGGTTCATTCAGTGGGCCTTTCCTACACAACAAGAGAGCCGTCAGGTCTCAAGCGCTCCTGTCTTAGATTTGGCATCAGCAACTTGGCTGGCTGAGAAACCTGATGTGACTGATTTTCTGGAGGCCATGATAATTAGGTTTCTGGAGTTTCTGGCCTCCAATAATCATTGGAAGTGCAGCTATGATCACAACCATCGACGAATTAGTAGGGTCATTCAAAGCACACGGATTCTTCATAGCTGGGAATTGGCCGATTGGTTTTACGGTAAGGTAAAAGAGTTTGCTGGTGACAGCTTTGCCTTGATGCAGGTATCTGATCGTTACTGGGCTCATTACGCTTCTCCTAATCATGATCGGGTTGCCGGGGCGTTTGTTGGGTTGGCAATTGGTGATGCATTGGGTGCTCCCGTTGAGTTTTCTCCAAGGGGAACTTTTGGGCCTGTGACGACCTACATATCAGGCGGTCGCTTTAACCTGCCAGCAGGAGCATGGACAGATGATACGTCAATGGCGCTTTGTTTAGCCCAAAGCATAGTTGAAAATGCTGGGTTAGTTACGGAGGATGTTCTCAATAGGTTTTGTGACTGGGCTGAAAATGGGTCCAACACGAGCACTGGGGTTGCTGTTGGCATTGGGCAAAATACTTTGAGAGTGCTGGGGGACTTTCGTAGAAATGGTTATCTAGAAGCGCTACCTCTTGGGTCGAAGAATGATGGCAACGGTGCGCTAATGCGGTTGGCCCCAATCGCTTGCTTTGCATACAAAGATGTCGGTGTCGCTAGTTTGATGGCTGGTGAGCAATCGAGGGCTACCCATGCCTCCCAAACCTCTGAGCAAAGCTGCCAATTGCTTGCTGAACTCCTGTGTTTGCTGATCCGTGGACAGTCCATCTCTCATGCATTGGAAGTAGTTTCGAACCGTGGATGGGGACGAAGAGTAAGTTCAATTTTCGAACGCAAGTTCACTGATCAACGAGAAACTGATGTAAAAGCGAGTGGGTATGTAATAGAAACGCTGCACGCTGCACTTTGGTCCGTGATGAACACAAATAACTTTCAACAGGCCGTCTTAAAGGCCGTCAATTTAGGTGATGATGCAGACACGACAGCGGCTGTGGCAGGGCAGATCGTAGGAGCTATGTATGGTTACTCTGCTGTACCGAAACATCTAAAAGCTGGCTTAATCAACGAGAGACAACTCTACGTGACATCTCAGTTTCTTTCAGCAGATTAAGATCGGATCTCATGATTTTCCCCAAAAGGCATAGCAGTAGAAAATATGCAGAATTATCCATCGTCAGAGTATTTGGGTCCAAGGGCGCCTCAAATTAAAGGAGGGTCTGGCTCATCTGGTTGATGTTATTATGCGGCGATTTTGTGATGTTATAAGCGCTGTGCTTCAAAAATCTTTTGTTTGATCCTTTTTAGATGTTTAATTTTTAGGCTTTTCCTCCACAGGTGGTATTACTGGTCATGCCGCAAGCCTTGGGATGGAAGTGAACTTCTAAGCTCTGCAATAGACAGATGGGAGGGGAGCCAATTCCTTCCCATTTGGTTACTTGATGCTTCTTAATAAAAAAGTTTCCCAGCTGTTTTTAATAAGTTCACTGCCGTATATTACATTGTCCCAACTCGATATTTAAGTTTCTTCGGGCCCAAATAAAAAAGTTTCCTAACTCAGTAAAAAATATTCTTTTCTAAGAAGTAATGGGGGGACAGGTCAAAAAATCAAAAAACTGAATTCTTATTATGTTCACTAGATTCTGATGAGGTAAATTTGGTTTCTGAATTGAATATTTTTAAGCTGTTTAATTATAATATCAGAAACGCTTACTATCAGGACTCCTAATAGATAAAATAAATTAAGCTCTCCCTTAGTTTAGGACACTCTCGAACCCAAATGCTCTGACGATGGCAAATCAAGCGCAACCTAGCCTGCAAATGCCTTAAACAGAGTTGGGTCAACACTAGATGCAAACAAGATGAGACCAAAGATGGTAACGACACCAATGACGGTGGTTAATGCAATATGGCCTGCCATTAATTCCGGTTCAAAGTTGTATTCTTCTGCCAATATATAAGCTGTTTTTGGAGATGGAACCGCAGCGATTAGCACCAAAGCAAAGGTTTCTAAATTGCTTAAATTCAACAATACTGCCACTAAGTAGGCAATGGCTGGGCATATAATCATTTTGAAAAATGACATGACACTTAGAATTTTCCAGTAATCCTTTATATTGGACCACATAATTCCAGCTCCTACTGCAAACAAAGCTACAGGTGCCAAAGCGGAACCCAAGATCGTAAAGTAGCTTTTTGCAATAGCCGGCACTGGCAAATTTGTGGCTGAATACAAAATTCCGAGGAAGCCGGCCATAACGATTGGGTTTTTAAAAATCTTTAAAATATTTTTTAAGGCACCATATTCTATTTTTTCAAAATTTTTATTCATACTTTTATCAATAAAGTACGTTACAAAAGGCATAAAAATCGAAACCACAATGACTGAAGAAACAACCGCTAAAATCATCCCTTTACTGCCCGCAACCAGCACCAATATAGGCAGTCCAATAAATGCTGAATTGCCCAGAGAGACGGAGTAAGCAATCAATACGGCGAACCCAATAGATTTTTTTGGATAGAGTTTTTTAATAAAAAATATCCAAGTAAAGAGACAGATAGCAATGGATATTATGGTCGCAAAAATAAAGTCCCAATGAAAAATTTGAGATAATGGGGCGGTGGCCATGCCAATAAAAATTAAGGCGGGTGCGGCAACATTAAAGATGAAGTTAATTAAAAAATGTGGTGTTTCTTGGTGCAGAACGTTAAAATGAATACATAAAAATCCTGTGAGCATGATCAAAAACATAGGGATGAGGATATTAAGCACTATTTCCATTATTAACTCCTCGTAGAATTCCCATGCTTTACCAGACACCTAACAGTACTAACAGGTAATACTTCGGCACATCATGATAGTTGCTGTAACCTAGACAGACCGGTGGGACACTTACCAATTTATTGTAGCTTGTCTCTGAGCGCTTCGTAAGGGAGTTGCCCATTGTGGGCACGATGCAGTCTGGCGAAGTTGTAGAACCGTTCCCATTCATCAAGTTTGGCCTCCAGATCAACGTCATCTTTGTAACTGAGCCGTTGGTAAAATTCCTCCTGATCGGAACGGTGGGACCGCTCCACTTTGTCGTTCATCTGTGGCGCTCCACGTTTGATTTACTAGCCTCACCATGCTTTTGATAGTCACCCCGCCATCGCTAAAAGCTGGACCTGCCAACTCCAAAATACTGGCAAGCTTTGTTTGCATTGCCAATCTTCTCACCATGTTGGAGCACTTTAGGCTTGCGTTGAAAGTAGCGTTCTTCGTTCATCATGAAAAATTTTCTCCACTTTAAATCAAGAGATTTACAGGAAGGATTCCGAGAATCCGTACGTTTTCCTACACCCCTTTTAACGAACAAACTTGGAATACAGGGAGTAACAATTAATGACTTGTGATGAACTGAAATAGTCGCGAATCAAACTGAGTCTGTCGATCTCAGAAAAGCCAGAACTGTTTGGCATAGGCGAGCGTAGCGTTAGGCGTCTGCAAGCCGGAAAGCTAACCCTGCACTACAGAGAGATTGCTTTAATGTAAGACCTGTTAGTCAAGCAGACTGAAGAGAAGCTACATTCTAGCGATATTGGTGTTTACTCACTCGAGTAAAAACACGAAGGCCGCTAGATTGAGGGTTTTATCAATATAATATGACCGATTTGCGTATAACGCAGCATTGTCACAATTGATCAAAACAGCAAAACCGGATGAAAAAGAACTTAGATCAGTGGCCTCGTCCATCTCAGCCCACCACCTAAGGTCATAATAACCCCGACGCGCTTTGTATCCTACTCGATGCGCCGGGTCGTTCTCGAACTGCTATTTTGGATCTCAGCCACTATACACGGCAATACCGGCTACTTAGGAAGAATAACTGAATCAATCACGTGGATCACACCATTGGATGCTTCCACGTCAGCCGTTATGACGTTGGATCCGTTAATCGATACGCCATCGTAGGTCATGATCGTTACATCGCTGCCCTGTACAGTAGTTGCCGTCATACCATTGCTTAGGTCAGTACTCATAACTTTCTCAGGCACAACATGATAGGTGAAGGTCGATATTAGTTGATCTTTGTTTTCAGGCAACAATAAGGTTGCCACGGTGCCTTCTGGTAGTGATGCAAATGCTTTATCTGTGGGTGCAAATTCGGTGAATGGACCTTCACCTCTAAGTTTATCAACCAGTCCGGCAGCTTGTACTGCGGCTACTAGTGTTGTGAATGAACCAGCACTCGCTGCTGTGTCTACGATATCCTTTGAGTGACCACCTGCCAGAGCTACGAAATTAAACCCTAGTAAAGCTACAGCTGTGATAGTTAAAATTTACGACTAAACATTATATTTCTCCTGGAAAGATAGTTAAAACACCTTTTTCATGACGAAACATAGCACGGTGGCATATCATCATTAGATCAATTTTATAAAAATATTATTTGTCGACATTGTATCGCTGGCGAGGCCCGAAGAGTGAATGTGATATCTTTGGAACACTGAATATAGCAGTCCAAGATTGGGTCACCGTCAGGGGTGGATTCTGTCATAGTTTATCCTTCTCGATTGATTGAGAATGATTGGCCGCGCTGGGGTGGTCGGACACGTTGGATATGTCCACCGTTTGTCCTGTCCGTCCTCACCAATCCAAAAATCTTACCAGCTGAACGCACAGGCAACGCAGCCAGCATTGGTAAAACCAACCGAGAGCTATTTTGCTCTCACAAAAAACGCCACACACAGGCCGCTTTTATTCCTATTGCCTATTATTGGTCTTCATTTTACGACAAATGGTTAATTAGCATTCGAAAAATAACGTTTTATTTGTTTACATTGAGTGATTAATCAATTTACGTGAACAGATAAAAATGGAGTTTTTTTATGAGAAAACAGATTGTCTACTGTTGGAATTTCATATTCAATTCTAGTGTAAGTCCGCTCAGGCATATTCAAGACGTTGCTGTACGGCATTACGTCTTGCAAGCACTTGCGTTCATGTGGGCGATTAGTTTTGCCTTAGCACTTGGAAGTTACACAATATTAGCAGTAAGTATCATTGGCCATGCTATCCTAATAGCTGCGCTTGCTGTTACAGTGGCAACTTATACTGTAGCGGCAAGAAAGCCTGCAGTATTTGATCGTGGATTGGGTCGCAGCAGTGACGGCGAGCATGAGTAAGCCTTAATCTGTCCTTTGTTAAAGTTTTTTGAAAAGTATTTTTAGTGTTGTCAAACAAATGAAAACCCGCACTCAATTGCAGTCACAATCTAAATCTATGCGCTCGATAATTAACGCCACTCAGCGACGGCAAAGACACTTTTTAGCTTTAAATTGACGTGTGAAACGAAATGCATTCAAACGAAACTAATTTCCAATGAACCCATGCCTGCAACACTAAGGCCTCAATGTCCGAGGCGCACGGTTCGTGACGCTAAATATTTACAGTTGTCTGAATAGAAAGGGCTTTGAACTGGCCGGCTTTTGGTTGATCAAAAACAGCATCGGTTTGCTGGTTTTATCGAGGGGAAATATTATTGCTCTGGTCTGGAGGTGAAGACGGGAGTTTGCCCAATTCTAATTCGCTAAAACTGGGAAGGTGTCATAGCTGGTCAGGAACCGACAATTAATCTGGCTCTGGCACGGCAACCGCCACCTTCCTTTTCCTCTTACCTTTTTACAGGCTATGCTTCAAGTTGGAAAAGTGGCTCACAGTTACGTTCTCGAACAGTTAGGGGATATAATTATACAAGAGGAGAGCTAGCATGCAGGGCTCAGGAGTTTTATCTTCGGTAATTATCTCAGTGTTAATGCTTGCCAGATGCGCATTGGCGCAGGATTTCGATAAGGGGTTGGAGGCTTACAATGCTGGTGAATATGCGACAGCCGTCCAAGAGTGGCGACCGTTAGCTGAGCGAGGCGATGCAAGAGCACAAACTCTCGTGGGGATTATGTACGAAAATGGTAGAGGCGTTCCGCAGAACGATGCACAAGCCGTAAAGTGGTACCAACTGGCTGCCGAGCAAGGTTATGCTTTTGCACGATATAATCTTGGGGGGATGTATAAAAATGGCAGAGGTGTCCCGCAAGACTACACAGAGGCGGTAAGGCTGTACCGATTATCTGCTGAACAAGGCCATGCTCTTGCACAGACCAACCTTGGGGTTTTGTACGTTAGTGGCTTTGGCGTTCAACAGGATAAGGTTTTAGCGCACATGTGGTTTAATCTAGGGGCTGCAAATGGAAATGAATTTGGCGCTGAAAATAGGGAAAGCATAGCAAGAGAGATGACATCTCAAGAAATAGAAAAGGCACAGGCATTAGCACGAACTTGTATGGCAAATGAATATAAGAATTGTGGTTATTAAACAGACCGGGAAATTGGTTGATTAGAGAGATAGTGCGTCAGCCTGCCTTGCCATTAGTGCCGATTACTCATCGGCTATTTTAAAAATCAAAAAAATGAACTTATGGTGTCCTGGGTTCAGATTAAGTGAGCACCTTAATGCGTTCCCTAATTTGTCCGACAGTTTACTTCGTTACTTTGAGCCGTCTTTTATATCCAAAGATCTTAGTAATGGAGGGCAGATGTAAGGCCTTGTTGACTTAAGCCTAGTTTAGCATCTGTGCGACGTCTGCCGTAAGCACTTATGGGTCCAAACCGGATAATTTGTTTAGAGAGTGTTTCTGGCTCATCGTAACCAGTGAGAGTGGGAGCCAAGACAGGCCAGTAAGGGCCATGGCGAGATGCTTGTTAAAGACATCAATCGAGCAATCAGCAAACGGTATTCTTTGGAAGAGAAGATCCGCATAGGTCTGTCCAGCCCCCAATATATGTACTATTTTTCAATAGAGTATCTGGAACTGGTGGTTTCATATTCAAGGCTTGGTGAGGGCGGATGTGATTGTACTGTTTTAGCCATAGATTGATGGCCGTTTGGGCTTGTTTATTGCGCCCATCTTTCTCGTCCCTCAATTGGTCCTACCCTTAATGTGGTGTATGATGGAATGTGCTGACACAAGGTGACAAAACAATATATTTATAAACAACGGCTTAGGTATTTTGGCCCAATTAAATAAGGGTTTGAGGCTTCATATCATGTAAGCCTCAATCATCGGACGTAGATTTACATGTGCTCGTAGTTTAGTGGCCATAAGATACATACCGCCGATTTTACGGTGTAAAAATAATGTAGCTGCGGGTGGTATGTGTGCGAGCTCCCGTTCTTTACCAATATTCAAGCCCATATCGCGTAATTGTTCTAAAAGTTCGTTATTCCCAAAGTTAAAAGGAGTTTCCTGTTTTAAGGGTGATACTGCTAACTTGAACATAGACAGGATCAAATCTTTATGGTGTTGAGCGGTGTTTGAATCAAAATATCCAATGCGCTGCATTGCAGAACGCATCTCTTCTTCTTCACCATTCAACGCTATTCGCGCAAGGGTGCGAAAATTAGCGCTGAGTTCCGGTGCAATTGGTTGGACTGCCCCAAAATCAAGTAGTACTACACGCTTGGTTTTTGAGTTGTATCTAAAATTTGCAAGATTAGGATCAGTTTGCATAACATTGAAAACAAACAATTCTTTGAGGACTAAATCAATCAAGGATGTTGCCACCTCATCGCGGACGGTTTGGTTGGCGTCTTCCAAGGTTTCGAGCGGCTTGCCCTCGAGATAGTCCATCGCCAATATTTGCGATGTGCAAAAGTCGTCATGTACCTCCGGAACAGTGAAGGAATTAGACTTTGTAAGTAGCCTCCCGAAAGAAGAAAGGTGCTGAGCCTCTGCTGAGTAATCGGCCTCCGTGTGTAACTGTCGTTTGGCCTCGGACAGTAGCGGCTTCAAGTTCATTTTTTTAGGAACAAGACCGGGCAGGCGCATAAGTGCAGCAATGTTGTCTACATCGCTATCGATACTAGCCCTGACGCCTGGATATTGAACTTTAATCGCCATCGCTCGCCCATCATGTGTTTTAGCAAAGTGGACTTGTCCGATTGAGGCAGCGGCAAAAGGTCTCACATCAAACCTTGAGAAACGGCTATACCAACCTGCACCCCATTCAGAATTGAGCACGTTTTGTAACTGCTTGGGTGGCATATGTCGCGCATTATTACGCAACTGGGAAAGGATAGTGGTCAGCTCATCAGAAAGCACCAACCCGCTATCCATTGATAGCATTTGTCCGAGTTTTAATGCTGCCCCTCGCATGTGCGAAAGGCCACTGGTGAAACGTAAGGTATTTGTAGGCGTCAATAAGAGCTGCGCCATGTTGGGTCGCTTACCGTTCGCAATTGTACGCACTCCATCGATTGCCACGTTACCGGCAATTCCTGTTGCTATACTCCCAATCTTTAGCAATCTCTCAACGCGCCCAGTTGGTACGACTGCTGACATTTCATCATAATTCTGCGATTGGACAAAGACAGGTTTCATTTGGTATTAGATTCGGCTTGTTTACGCATTCTTTGCAAGTGCCATCTATAGATTAAGGGTGCTAAGATGTAGTCATAGCATGCTGACGCTATTTGACGGGCGCCCTGTAATCCTACCAGTCTGGCCAGCCATTTGTATTTTGGCATTTGTGCCCAAAGCACTAGAAAGGCTGGAACTCCTGATGACAGCTGCCCATCATGCAATACATAAAGTCGCCGCGCAGCTGTATCAGCGTCGAGCCCCCACGCGGTCAATGCGCTGGAATTTAGATCATGAAACTTGATGGGTAAGTTACTTTGATCTGCATATTTTTTATAGTGCGTTATTTCAAAATTACATACTGGGCAATTAGCGTTGTAGAGCACTTTAGTAGATATTTTTTTTACCATGAAAAAGAAGTAGACTACCTCAAAACGAATTCAATATTTACTGAGATATAGACTGCGTAAAAAGCGCAATTTCATACGTATCCTTGAATACTTGCTGTAACTTTAGTCACTGGTGTAACATGAAAATATTTTTGAATCTGTTGTTTAGTGCAGGAGCCAAAGATCATGTAAATTTTGTATAGGCTTTTATGGCAATCAGTTGGCAAGCTATTTAGATACACTTAAGCATTGATTTAGATACTTTCTTGAATTTTAACATTACAAAAAAATCATTTAATTATTCAACAACAATGGCGGCTTATTGCAGTTGTAGAAAAAGTATAGCTAAGTGTAGTTGGAGATAATAAACATGCATCACGTCCAGCTCATTTATTCATCACAGCCGTTCGGTTTTGACGAGGCGATTTTGAATGGTATCCTTCTAGATGCCAGGAGATGTAACAACCGCGATGGTATAACAGGTGCACTTGTTTGCAGACGTGATATTTATCTTCAGCTACTTGAAGGGCCAGATGCCGAAGTCCAATCAGCGTTTAACCGAATTATTCGTGATGATAGGCACGTTAATATACAAAAATTGTTATGTCGTCCCGTGACTGATCGCTTATTTGCTGCTTGGGATATGTTTCATGACCCGGCACAGTCTTTTCATTGGACGGGTGAACAGATTTCTGAAGGTGTCCTCGATAATGCAAATGAGGATGATGTTCTAAATGTCTTTATAGAATTAGCTTATCGATTAGATGAAAAATGATGATGGTGAATAAAAAAGGTGATTGCATAACAATATGCCGCCAGTGAAGGGGTCAACAGCGCGTTTGGAATGGGCAAAAGTAATCCTTAAATTTTCCGGTTCAATCTACATAAAAGTACTTAGTTTAAGATTGGAAAATTCTCTATGGTATTGCATCAACCATAAAAGAAAAAAATTAATCCAACATTAATTTCAAATCACTTGAGCTTCATATTGTAGACACCATCCCAATTTATTGAGGGGGGGGTAGCAATAAAAGTGCGGCAGCGGGCGATAAAGGTATCCACAATAATACGGTTGGATGTGGTGCCACGGTGTGCCTCGAGAGCAACTAGGGCTTTATTCCATGATCTCGCCCTGTAAAGAGCGTAGCAAAGGGCCCAGTTTTTGGCTTCTCTGAGCTTTTCAGAATTTGGAAAAAATTCAGATGTTTCGCTGGCAATGCCCAAAAGTTCGAAAATTTTTATTGGTTTACTTGTTCCGGCAGGCGATACTATGTCCAGCTCACTAAAAAGGAAAATATCAGGTACTTGCGAAACGACATCTTCAGAAACAAGGATCTGTGTGCCGTAAAGCTTGTTTAAATTTTCTATTCGCGAGGCAAGATTCACTACCGCGCCAAGAGCCGTGTATTGCATGCGAGATAACGACCCAACATTACCAACAATGACTTGTCCTGTGTGTAGGCCAATCCGTGTATGCAATGGCAGTAGTGGCGAACTACCATTATTATTAATGTTATCTTCTGCCTGCAAACAAGCCAAAGCCGCTCTACATGCATTTTCAGTATGTTTGGTGTCTTTTACTGGCGCATTCCACATAGCCATGATTGCATCTCCGATGTATTTGTCAACGTTCCCACCGGTAGCCGCAATTTCAATTTCCATAGTCTCAAAATAGTGAGAGAGTGCTGGCATAAGTTCTTCTGGGTTAAGATTTTCTGTACGCGAAGTGAAATCCTGCAAATCAGAGAATAACAACGTCACTTCGCGCGAGATGCCACCCACACCGGCCATTTCGCCCTTTGAAACAATGGATCGTACTAGGTCTTGTGGGACATAAGCACCAAAACTGGCAAGGCCGGTTTTCATGCTGGAAATTGCAGACTCCAGCTCGAAGACTTCCTTTATTTTTGAACCAAGCGGTAAGTCATCGGTAAGTTGAAAATTACTGATACGGCGGGCTTCTTCGGCTACCTGCCTTAAACTGAAGCTTAATAGTCGGGCTATTAAAACCGTAAAACCAATTGAAATCAGCAAAATCAAGCCACTGATTTGCAGCACCCGTATGGTTGTCTGTTTTATCTCACCCACAAACTCAGATTCTGGCACAGCAAGCCCGAGGATCGGACTGATGCCTATAATCTCGGGTATAGGAGCAACAGAAGCGATGTAGTTTTCACCAGTATCTGGAGACTTGAAACGAAAGAAAGTCTCACCATCAGTTTGCCAATTCAAGATTGCCGTTTTGACAATTTTACTTTGGATTTCCAAACTCGCCTCAGATCTTGTTGTTGGAAAATGTGATCTGCTGCCCTCTGAGCGCTTGCCCGAATAGAAAAAAAGCTCATCAGCATGATCCAGCACAAAAACAACACCATCTTCTCCAATCCTAGTTTCATTAAGAATTGTAGCAAATGTTGACAATGTCATATCAATGCCTGCTACACCGATTGATGTGCCAACGGCATCCACAATATTTTTAGCGAAAGTGATGCCAGGATTGCCCGTGCTTTCAAATATATATGGCAAGGTAAAGTATACTTTGCTAGTTTCCATCGCTCCCTTATACCAGGGACGCCCGCGAGGATCGTAGGTGGTTGGTTGCTCATAAAAAAATTGTGGTTCACCGGTTTGTTTAGACCAGAAATAAGCTTCTCTGCGACCGTCAGGGTAGGAATTGGTAAGGCGTAAAACTCGTTTTGTTTTGTCAGGTACTGGTGTTGCTTTGGGTCCAAATGTGTTCAATCCTTCAGGTAGAAAGATGTTTTGATAAAAAGCACCAGACGCCTGCATGCCAAAAAATATTCCATAATAATGCTCTCTTTTATTTGCCAGAGCATTAAGGACATTTAGACCATCAAATGATTGAGCTTTTTCAGGAAATTGACCTATAAAACTGGCTGCAGAAGATACGTCTTGAACAGCGTCTTTGATCGTTATCAGCATATTATCGACAGACCGCTCTCGAGCTTTGATCATTTGATCGTGTGCTGTATTCAGCGCAATTTCTCGATTACCAAAATAAAGTATTGCAACTACGGTGCCGACAAGAATTACCGCTAAAACTGTGAAAACACCTGCGACTCCAATTTGGAGACGTATTTTCATCGCTCACCTGATATATTTTTTAGCTTTTTGCTCATATTTAAGTATTAACCGAAAATTTTGGTAATGTTGGTAGTTAAATTGTTCCCATATTCAAACCACTATCAAGAAAGTCAAACTCTATTTTTGTTGATTTATTTATAGTTAAAATTTTACTGCTTCTGCATCTACTTCATCAATATACGGCACTTTACCTTTTAAAAGATCCACTGCCTTTAAGTTCGGTAATCTATCGTAAATTTTAGCGTCTGTTAAGGTCTTTGGAAGCTCACGGAAATGATAATTTTGTTCTCTACTAGCAATAAATACAGAATTATGACTAGTTCTGTTTATACCCCTGCAGGGTTCTCAACATCGCGACCTAATCTAGCTAAATCCGAGTATCTGTCGCCTATACGATGGTGGGGGCGCCCTCGGGTGGCTGCACCCAATGCAACAACTAGTTCGTTCACATCAGGCGCATCATAGATTGAAAACTGTACTGTCAAATAATGCGAACGTCGGCCTGTATCATGTTTGTCCATCAGTGGAATTTGAATTTGTGTATTGGCTGGACCCCGCGTGTTTGTGAAACCCAAGTAACTTTTAGCGTCAACTGCCTCACGATAGAAGTTACCAAATTGCAAGGTATGAATTAAAGCAGAGGCATGCTCGATTTCACAGCTCGTGCCTGCTATGCAGGCTTTCCCATATGCTTCTATAGCTTTTCCAGATCCTGCCAGCTTGATTAAACGATCTGATAATATTTTTCCTAAAATAGGTGCCATACGTTGAATTTCTGGCTGTAAATCTTCCACATAACCGCGATTTGCCCAAGGGTTTGCAACTACAGCTGCCACTCCTATCATGCGCAGTGTAGGATTTGATGGCCGACCGCCTTCAGAATGAATATCTTCATCAAATGTGATTACTTTGCGCAATTCGGGAAGCATTATTTTCTCCTGTTAGATTTGGTATTTGTGGTTTCCAGCGAGGGTGTGAACCACTCCTTCCACCTCTGTTCCATGGTAAATGCCAAAGGTGCCATAACGATTTTCTTTTGCGTATCTTTGCAGTAGCGACCGTTCGGCATCATCAACAACTTTATCAAGAGGCAGTGCATTGAGGTCGTAAAATCTCAATCCATTGATTGCATTGCCTTCCGCCTCTCCGTGATAAATAATTCGTTGCGCACCTGTCGATGTTACTTGGTATACGGCATAGAGCTGATTTATCGCTGACTTAAGCCCTTTATTGATCAAGGCTTGGCTAAGGGCACCTACTGAGTGGGCATTTGGCAAAGTTATACTACCGTCTGACTTTTCAACAAGCAGTAATGTATTTTTGTATGCTAAAACTGCACCTATGGTGACATTGCCAGTTGTCGCCGCATCCGTCACTGCGCGATCTAATCCAATATCAAAATAAGCCCCTTTGTAGTAGCCTAGTGGTTTGCCATCAGTCATCTCAAGGTCAATCACTCTCCCAATTAGTATGATGTGATCGCCAGCGTCTACAAGCCTGTGTTGTGCACAACTAAAATTTGCTAAAGCACCATCAATTAGGGGTACATTTTGTTCATTGTAATGCCACGCGGCGTTATCAAATTTATCTGCTGAACGTGACGCAAAAAGACCAGAAATTTCTCGTTGATCATCTGCAAGAATGTTGATTGCAAAGTATTTGGCTTTGATGAAGCTCTCACAGGATAAAGCAGTTTTACTAATACAAACTAGTAAAAGTGGAGGATCAAGTGATACAGACGTAAAGGAATTTGCTGTGAATCCACGAGGTATACTATCATCTTGGCGGGTTGTAACAACTGTGACACCTGTGGCAAACCGACCAAAAGCATCCCGTAAGTTTTTTATCGTTTTAGGATCTATTGGCTTGGTTGGGATAAGTTCGTCGAGTATTTGGGCGTCAGCACCTAAGACTGGTGGCGCTGTTAGCTCGCCATGATTATGTGCTCCGAAGCGCAATGGATTAGCTGCAACGATCCAAGGCTTTTCATTTGGAAACGGAGTATTAATCTTTGCCAGCATTTTTCGAGCCGCTGTGTGTGGGTCACGTTTTATATCGGCAATAGTGTTCAATGGACCAAAGGGCACTTTTCCACCTAGGGTCTTTGTTAGTTCACTTTTACTCCGTTTCGATGACCATGCAGAAACAATTTCATCTACAACGGTAGCATTTGTAGCACGATTTGCCCTTGTCGCAAAGCGGGGGTCCGCAGCAAGTTCTGGATGATCCATCAGTTTTGCGAGCTTTTGCCAGAAAGCATCGTCTACAATACCAAGCGCAATGTAACCGTCTGAGGCAGGATAAAGCCCAAAAGGACTAAGAAAGGGGTGACCGTTGCCTTCCGGCCCTGGAACTTGCTTTGTGATGTCATGTTGATACACCATGCGCTCACAAAGTGAGATCATCGCATCATACATTGCCACATCAACAAATTGACCTTTCCCAGTTGCCTCAGCTTCACGAAGTGCCGCCATGATACCAAAAGCCATCATCATACCGGCAAATATATCACCCACACCGGGGCCTGTTTTTGTTGGGCTATTTGCATCGGCTCCTGTAATTGACATTAGGCCACCTATAGCCTGAGCGACGACATCATATGACGGCCAATCGGCATATGGACTTTTACCAGAACGCGGGTCGCCATATCCGCGTATTGCAGCGTAGACGAGTCTGGGGTTGTCGGCTGCGAGCATTTCATATGCCAGTCCCAGTCGGTCCATCACGCCAGGACGAAAGTTTTCAACAATAACATCCGCTGTTGCTGCCAAAGCTCGAAATTGAGTTCGACCAAGGTCGGACTTGAGGTCAATTTGGATACTTTTTTTACCCCGATTTAAACTAATAAAATAGCCGGCCCAGTCTTGATCTGTGTCATCTTCTCTGAACGGACCGTTACCGCGACTTGTATCACCCGAACTACTTTCAATCTTTATTACTTCTGCTCCATGATCGGCCAGATGCATTGTACAATATGGCCCTGATAACATGCGGCTTAAATCAATTACGCGTAGGCCTTTGAGGATTTTTGTGCTCATTTAGTGGTTATCAGTTCACTTAAAAAATTGGTCAGGGGCCTATTAATAGCTTTTGGGTCCTCGGCAAGTGCCATATGACGTAGTCTTGGTAATATTACTAATCGCGACCCGGTAATTTCAGAGGCTATCGCCTGCGACATTTCGGGGCCATTACCATGATCCTCGGTCCCGGTAATTACCAATGTGGGGCAGGAAATTGGCGGTGATGGTGCTACAATCTCATCAATACCATCAGCGAGAACTTGGTAGGCCTTATGATATGTGGTAATGTCATTGGCGGTTACCCAACCTCTTACTGTATCCATCATTTGCGGATTGTCTTGCCTGAATTGGTCAGTAAACCATCGGTCTAATGCAGCCTCAACGGTTGATTGCGGCCCCTCATGCCTGGCTTGCGCAACACGTTTGAGAATTGCTCGTTGTGCTTCAAGGGTTCTTCTATGCGGTGAGTGAAGGATAATTAGCGCATCTGTTTTTTTGGGAAAATCTTGTGCAAAACGCCGTGCAATCATGCCGCCCAATGAAAATCCCAAAATCGTGGCCGTTTGTATATTACAATAGTCAAGCATCTCAACTAGCTGTTTCGAAAATAATGACAGGCTGGGGTTGCTAGGAGGTGATATAGTTAGACCATGGCCATAAAGGTCATATGTTAAAACTCGGTATTTTTGGGCTAAAGTAGGACTGGTCCACTGCCAGCAATCCTGGTTCAAACCTAATCCGTGAATCATGACAACAACTGGCCCATCAGATGGACCTATAAATTTAAATGCTGTTCCATTCAGATCCTTAAACATCGGCAATGGGGTGGTATGCGATCACTTCTACCTCGACGCGAACATCTACCAACAGATCGCTAATAACTGCGGAACGAGTAGGTGGCTCAACTGGAAAGTATTCTCCATAAATTAAATTAAAACCAGGAAAATCATTTCGGTCACGAAGCCAAACCATCGACTTTATGACGTCGTCGCGCGTGCATCCAGCAAGTTCTAAAGTTGCGGTGATATCATCTAACACTGCTCGCGTCTGATCTTCTACAGAGCCATCGGTCATGGGCGCACCGTCTCTCATTGGAATTTGACCCGTAAGGTATACAAAATCACCTGCTCGGATGGCTCGGGAAAGGGATAATATCCGTCCGCCAATCTCTAATGATCCACCAATAATTTGTTTTTTGTTCACCAATGTTTTTTCTCCAATAATATGAACCTGCCCTTATCACAGATGGCAGATTGTGGATTTTTCGACACACGATGTCGTATTTTCTGGTACGTGCTGAATGAAAGCGGACATGAATGGAAAAATTACAAACGAGGAGTCTCGCCAAGTGACTGACGTTACAAGCTACAAAATGCTGATTAATGGAGATTGGGTTGATGCTGCTGATGGACGCTTTTTTGAAAGCGTTAACCCGTCAGATGGAAGAATATGGTGTCGCGTTCCAGAGGCAACAGAGGAAGATGTAAACCGTGCAGTTATTGCAGCGCACGACGCGTTCAGTGTTGGGCCATGGGCTTCTATGACACCCACAGAGCGCGGCAAGAAGTTGCGCGCACTAGGTGACTTATTGGCTGAATACTCCGAGAGCTTAGGGCGGACAGAGTCGCTCGATACAGGAAAAATGTTGAAAGAAACTCGCTGGCAAGCCCAATACATTGCTGAGTTTTTCCATTTTTTTGCTGGCTGCGCTGACAAAGTTAGCGGTGAGACTCTACCCATCGATAAACCTGACATGTTTGTTTTTACCAAGCGAGAACCCTTAGGAGTGGTTGCTGCTGTGGTGCCTTGGAATTCACAACTATTTTTGGTGGCAGTGAAAATTGGTCCAGCCTTGGCGGCAGGAAACACAGTGGTTCTCAAGGCGTCTGAGCATGCCAGTGCCGCGATGCTGGAATTTGGCAAGTTAATTGAAAAAGCGGGTATTCCGCCTGGGGTCGTCAATATTGTTACTGGTCATGGAGAGCCTTGTGGGCGCGCTTTGACTGGACATCCATTAGTTGCCCGTGTTTCTTTTACAGGTGGCCCAAATGCGGCGCGGCATGTTTTGGAAAACGTGAAACGTAACTTTGCAGAGGTTTCTCTTGAATTGGGGGGTAAGTCTCCATTCATAGTTTTCGATGATGCTAATATCGAAAGCGCAGTTAATGCATCTATAGCAGGAATATTTGGCGCGACAGGGCAAAGTTGTGTTGCTGGTTCTCGCCTATACTTACACGAAAGTATTGCAGATAATTTTTTGGAACAGATGATTACACTGACGAATAAAATTGTGCTCGGTAACCCATTAACTGATGAAACTCAAATGGGGCCGCTATGTACGTTGGCTCAATTAGAACATATTGAACGGGAAGTAGCCTATGCACAGGAACAGGGGGGTAGGGTACTAGTTGGTGGCAAACAACCGGAAGGCCTATCGGGTCTGTTCTATGAGCCCACGATTATTGAATGTCCACGTCAAGATTTACGGATTGTAAATACAGAGTTGTTTGGACCAGTCCTATCAGTCCAGCGTTTTAAAACTGAAGACGAGGTGCTTGCTCTTGCCAATGACAATGAGCATGGTTTAGCAGCGGGCATTTTTACAAAAGATTCCGCTCGCTCCCTGAGAATGGCTAATTGTGTACGAGCAGGTATTGTTTGGGTAAATACGTATAGAGTGGTTTCTCCCATTGCTGAATTTGGTGGTGTCAAAGGCTCAGGATATGGTCGTGAAAGTGGTTTTCAAGCCATTTATGACTACACTCGGCCTAAAACTATCTGGATGAATACTTCTGATGAACCGATGGCTAATCCTTTTGTAATGCGATGAGTTTTGTAAGTCCAAAATCTAAACTTGACCGTGATGTCGTAACTATTTTTGTGGTAACCAATGTTATTTTTTATCTTGGAAAATTACGGCAATTATGCATCGCTATGCTGAAAAATTTTTGTAATTCTGTAATAATAATACGCGAAAGGATTTTGATATGAAATTCCAACTTGCTGTTAATATGGAGCGTATTGACGATAGTCTGGATATGCAGGATGTAGCCCGCCACACGCTTGAAATGGTGCAAATTGCTGAAGATAGTGGTTTTGATATTGTTTGGGCTGCTGAGCACCATGCTCTTGAAATGACCATCGCTCCAAACCCATTTCAATTACTAACATGGTGGGCAGCTGAGACCAGCCGTATTCGTCTTGGAACGGCAGTTGCTACAGCGGCTTATTGGCACCCAATTAACCTTGCGGGTGAGGCGGCTTTCACTGATCTAATCACAGGTGGAAGGTTGGAATTTGGTATCGGTTCGGGCGCGTATCAGCGAGAGTTTGACCGAATGAAGCCTGGTTTGAGACAATCTGATGGCTGGCGTTACATGCAGGAAATGCTGCCTGCCGTGCGTGAGCTATGGAAAGGCGACTACGCTCATGATGGAGAATTCTGGCAGTTTCCAGCGTCTACTTCGGTTCCCAAGCCACTTCAAAAAGAAGTTCCTGTTTGGGTTTCTGCTCGCTCGCCGATCACATATGATTATGCTATGCGCGAGCGATGTCATGTGAATTGTTGGCCCTTTACAAGACCATTTTCCGAAGCAGAGCTATACAAGCAGCAGTTGGATGACGCTATTACTAAAGCAGACAATGGCTGGACGCCGCGGTTTGCTATGATGCGGCATTCCTGCATTTATGATAATTTAGAGGATGGGGAAAACGCAATGAATGCTATCCGACGTTTGCTCAGCCAATTCGAAAATCTTTATCGTAATTTAGGTGATGTTAAAAATGGCTTTCCTGCATCCATTCCCCTTGAGGATCTAGAGGGCCGTGAGCAGTATGACCCTGTGATGCTTGAGGAGAATTTAATGTTTGGTTCACCTGACCAAGCTATAAAAAAATTGAAACGTTATCAGGCGTTGGGAGTGGATGAATATATTTATTATGCATCCATGGGGCTTGATCATGCGTCGCAGCAAAAATCATTACGAATGTTTGCAAACGAAGTTATGCCTGAATTTAAAGAAGGATAGGGAAATGTCAGACGGCGTAAAAGTTCACCGCGAAGGTCATGTTTTGGAAGTAGTTTTGGATCGTGGTAAGGTGAACGCTATTGACGTATCCACGTCTCAGGCTTTGGCCGCTGCGTTTCAGGAGCTTCATGAAGATAAAGATTTGCGATGCGCTATTCTGACTGGTGGTGGTGAAAAGATTTTCTCAGCTGGATGGGATCTGAAGGCGCTGAACAACGGTGAGATGCAACTTGATAATTGGTGGGAAGCTGATGAATACGGTTTCGGTGGATTTACAGGACTAACTGAAAATTGGAGCCTAAACAAACCTGTCATTGCGGCAATTAATGGATTGGCAATTGGCGGAGGCTTTGAAATGGCAATGAGTTGTGATCTGTTGATTGCAGCCGATCATGTAGAATTTGGTCTGCCTGAAATGCCTTTGGGGATAGTTCCTGATGCAGGCGCTCTGCAACGTTTGCCACGCCGTATTCCGCATAATATTGCAATGGAGATGTTTTTACTTGGTCGTCGTATGACAGCGATAGAGGCTGCGCATTACGGGCTCGTTAATAAGGTGGTACCCAAAGAACAATTAATGGATGCTGCAAGGGAGTGGGCGGCGTCTATTTCTTGGTCTGCTCCTTTGGCGATGCAATCAGTAAAAGAAGTTCAGCGCGAGATTGACTGTGTTCCGCTTGAGGCTGCTTTTCAAAAAATGCGTACTGACCCGATGCCAATTTACCGTAAGATGCTAAAATCTGCTGATGCTGCAGAAGGTGTTGCTGCATTTATTGAGAAGCGCGAACCAAATTTCAAAGGTGAATGATGTATTCTGATCCCTCTAAAATTAGGCGTGTTACAAGCATTGGTGCGGGTCCTATTGGTGCGGGCTGGGCAGCGCATTTTCTGGCGCGTGGGTATGATGTCACCGCATATCTTCATGACACTTCTGAGACAAAAGCGTTCAATTTAATTCTTAAAACTGCATGGGTCAGTCTTACAAAATTGGGGCTGGCTGAGGGAGCTTCTCTTGCTCGTCTAAGCATTGTTACTGATCTTGAAACCGCATTGGATAATGCTGATTTTGTGCAGGAAAGTGCTCCTGAGCGATTAAATATCAAACAGGATTTGTACAAAAAGATGGGGGATATTTTACCTGAATCCGTGGTGATTGGTTCTTCTACATCCGGTCTAACTATGACGGAAATTCAGGCATCATGTGCCTCACCTGAACGCTGCGTTATTGGTCATCCATTTAACCCCCCATATTTGTTACCGTTAGTGGAAATTGTAGGCGGCGATAAAACTGCAATTGAAGCGGTGTCATGGGCGGGAAAATTTTATGAAATTGCGGGCAAAGCGCCCTTGATAATGAAAAAAGAAATTCCTGGTTTTGTAGCTACTCGATTACAAGAAGCATTATGGCGAGAGGCTTTGCATATGGTGGCCAATGGTGAAGCCACGCCAAAGGATATAGATATTGCTCTGATGAACGGTCCAGCCCCACGAATGGTCAGTCAAGGCCAGTGTCTAGCTTTCCACGTCGCGTGTGGGGCTGGGGGAATGGCCACCAATTTGGATCAGTTTGGACCAGCGCTCAAATTACCATGGACCAGATTGGAGGCTCCTGAATTAACCAGCGAACTACGCAATCGTATGGTAGATGGATGTAACGCTATTGCAGGAGAACATTCTTTTGAAGATATGGCTGCTCAGAGAGATCGTGAGATTGTGGCCGTGCTCAGTGCTCTGCGTCAGTCACGGCTTGGCTGAACATGCTTGGAGTTCTTTTTTAACGTTGATAGAAAATCAGAAAGAGATCCTGGCCAACTGGGCGCAGTTTCATTTACTGGCCAAGCTTCGCGATACTCAGAGGGGCGACGACCAAAAAATTTTCCAAATGAAAATGCGAAATGAGAAAGAGTGTTAAACCCAGAAGCAGTTGCAATCTCTCGCACTGTTAGGCTGGTTGAGATCAACAGTAATCTGGCATTTTGTAATCTCCTTAGAAGCCCGAATTGTACCACTGTGCAACCCACATGCTTCTTAAATTGGCGTTCTAGCTGTCGTTGGGAAACTTCGAGAGTTTTTGCGAGTTCTGGGACGCTTAAAGGTTCCTCTATATTTTCTTCGATCATAGTCATAGCCTCACGGACTAATGGCAACATTGTTTTAGTGCTGCGTCCCATTGTGCTGCGTTGCGGAGAGTTGGCGTTACGAATTGGATGATGTAGCATCTGGTCTGCTATTTCACCTGAAAAGCTGCTGCCATGCGTTTTCTCTATTAGACGTAGCATTAAATCGACACCAGCCAACCCGCCTGAACAGGTTATAATTTTACCTTTTATAGTAAACAGGCTCTCTTGCACGTCTACTCGATCAAAGGACTCTCGAAAACCGCTTAGCCATGACCAATGAGTTGTTGCAGGTTTACGATCGAGTAGGCCTGCACGGGCTATAATGTAGCATCCAAGCTCAACGCCACAGATACTTTCACCAGCTCGAGCGCGTTTCCGTAACCAAGCCGTTAAGGATCGGTTGTCGTAGTGTTCGGTCCCCCAACTTCCTAAAACGAATATAAAGTCAGCCGATGGCAGGTTTTCTAGGTCCGTCCTGACTATAGTTTTCATGCCGTTACTTGCTATGATCGTTTCGTTGTCAAAAGAGATGATATCCCATGAAAAAATGGGTTCAGACGCCAGATAGTTTGCGATGCGCATCGTCTCAATCATAGTTATTAGAGTGGTGACATTAAAGCGTGGCACGACAACGAAGATAGCATGATTGGCGGCGCGTGTTATCTGGTGGGTGGTGTCAATTTGCATTGCTAAATTCCAATGAAAGAAGTGCGTTTTTTCGCCACTGTAAGCACAAATACGTCGTATAATCGATAACTTTTTTGATGGAATCCGCGCCAATCTGGAAAAAAAGGAGACTGCACCTGATGAACTACGACGTAGTGCTTACCTGTGCTGTTACTGGAGCGGGTGACACTGCAGGCAAAAGCCCACATGTTCCTGTTACGCCGAAAGAGATAGCGGACGCGGCAATTAATTCTGCTAAAGTGGGTGCAACAGCTGTACATATCCATGCACGCGATCCTGAAACAGGTTTAGGATCGCGTGATCCCAAACTTTTCAAAGAAATCGTTGATCGCATACGTGATAGTGACACGGATGTTATCATTAATGTCACTGCCGGTATGGGGGGCGATTGGGTGTCAATCCCTGATAACCCCGCCATGCCCGGTCCTGGTACCGATATGATCGGACCCGAAGAACGGTTAATTCATGTTAGAGAATGCATGCCAGATATTTGCTCTCTTGATTGTGGAACGTTGAACTTTTCAGACACAGATATGATCTATATTTCCACCCCACCAACGCTTCGTAAAATGGCTAAATTGGTGCAAGAATGGGGCGTAAAGCCCGAGCTTGAAGTTTTTGATTTGGGTCACATTCGTTTTGCAAAGGCGATGATAGATGAAGGCCTTATTGATGCACCGCCGATGTTTCAAATTTGCCTTGGAATTCCTTGGGGCGCTGAGCAAACGGTTGAAACTATGGCTGCCATGAAAGCACAATTACCCGCCGGTGCAAGCTGGGCTAGTTTTGGCATTGGGCGTGGACAAATGCCGATGGCGGCGGCTTCGGTCGTGTTGGGCGGTAATGTGCGCGTTGGATTAGAGGACAACATTTATTTGGAGCGCGGTGTGCTGGCTTCCAATGCGCAATTGGTTGTAAAAGTACGTGAAATAATCGAGCGTATAGGGGGTCGTATCATGAGCCCACAAGAAGCACGAAATAAACTGAAACTGCGGGGTGCTAATGGCTGAACCATTAGAGATAGGCAGTTTACAGATTCGCAATGTTTCAAAGATTTTTGGGACTTTTAAAGCGGTAAGTGATGTAAGCTTAAACGTCCAAAAGGGCGAATTTTTAACGCTTTTAGGGCCGTCTGGTTCCGGCAAAACCACGCTGTTGATGATGCTTGCAGGTTTTTTGGATGTTTCTGAGGGAGATATAGCGCTAGACGGGGCTTCTATAGCGGGAGTGCCAGCAGAAAAGCGTAACTTTGGCATGGTTTTTCAAGGCTATGCTTTATTTCCACATATGAATGTCCGTGATAATATTGGCTATGCCTTAAGTGTGCGGAATCGGGCTGTTGCGGAGATCGAAGCTTGTGTGGATGAAATGCTTGATCTGGTGCAATTGCAGCAATTTGCGGACCGCAAGCCCGGGCAGTTGTCCGGTGGTCAACAACAGCGTGTCGCATTGGCGCGAGCGTTATGTTTTGCACCACCAGTCTTATTATTGGACGAACCACTTGGTGCATTGGATAAAAAGCTTCGAGTCGAGGTGCAGGAGCAGCTTAAGGTCATTCACCGACGGATTGGAACAACGTTCATTTACGTTACCCATGATCAAGAAGAAGCTCTTTCGATGTCTGATCGTATAGTGATTATGCGTGATGGTGCTATCGAACAAGTCGGGACGCCAAAGGAATTGTACGAACGGCCAAAAAACAAATTCACTGCTAGCTTTCTTGGAAAATCGAATTTCATCCACCACAACGATAAAGTTTATGCATTGCGCCCTGAAAAAATTGATCTCATTGTGGGTGTTGATCACCAAGATGCTCGGATGAATGGGACAGTGAGCTCCATCACCTATTTTGGCTCTATGCAGCGGGTTATTGTAGACACAAAAGAAGGTCAAAAAATAGAGATTGATATTGATGTCTGGCGCAACGCTAATGAAGTAAAGCTTGGTGATGCTGTTGATTTACTTTGGGCAGATGAAGCTGCCGTCGAATTACAGATGGGGTGAATGCCCTAAATGAAGAGCGCTCTAAGGCGTCACACCAAAGAAGCGGGAAAGTTCCCGAACCCAATAGGAGAAATGAAATGCACGATAAACAATTCATGAAAGAGACACTGCAAGACAGTGCAAAGGCCTATCAAGAAGGCCGTCTGGATCGCCGCACGTTTCTAGCGCTTTGCGGTGCCTCAGGTATTGCGTTGACTGCGGTAATGGCAGGTGATGCTGAAGCCGCCGCGGATCATGTTGTGATGTGGAATTGGGGTGGTCAGTCTGAAGAATGCCATAGCTCTGCGATTGGTGATGCATTTACTGCTAATACTGGTAAAGGCTTGAAGTTTGATACCTCTGGTCCTCTTGAAGGTAAGATTAAAGAGATGGTCGACAGTGGAAATGTTACAGCTGATGTTGCAGATGGAGATCTCTTTAATGCAGTATCTCTTGGGCCAACAGGCCACCTCGAACCGATCGATTATTCTGTTGTGTCTAGAGATAAAACACTGCCGGGGTATGCGTTGGAATTTGGAGTATCTATTATTCTTTATGGTTACGCGTTTGTTTATGACACAAAAGCTTACGGTGATAATCCACCGCAAAATTGGGCAGATTTCTTCGATACGGCTAAGTTTCCGGGTATGCGCTCGCTTTATAAATGGGCTAACGGTTCTCTAGAAGCTGCATTGATGGCCGATGGTGTTGCGGGTGATGCGCTTTATCCGCTTGATATGGACCGCGCTTTAACCAAAATTCAATCCATTAAAGAGGATAGTCTCTATTGGGGCTCTGGATCTGAGGCGCACTCCATGGTTGTCAATGGTGAGGTGTCTATGGGCATGATTTGGCAAAACCGTGGCCGTAACATCGAAAATGACACAGATGGTCGGTACAAGCTTGTTAACAATCAAGCCATGGCAATGCCTGGAGCGTACATTGTACCAAAGGGCAACCCGGCTGGATCCTCCGTTATGCAGTTCATTGCAACAGCGCAAGAAGTGCCTGCTCAACTGGCCTTGCTTGATTGTCTTGGAATGACACCATCTAATCCAGAAGCGTTTGGTCAAATTCCTGAAGATCAACAGGATTATGCGATTACTTCAGCCAAAAATATCGATAAAATTGTATATAATGATCCTGAGTGGTGGGGGAAAAATGGCGGTGATGCAGTGAACGCGTTTCTAGACGCTATCAGTTAATCTCGCTATCTGGCTGCGTTGTATTAACGCGCAGCCAGAAATTTCATAATGGGATCTCTATGCAAACGTTTAACCGAAGTATTCATCCTGGATGGTTGATTATAGCGCCTCTTTTGGTGCTGGTTGTGACATTGTACTTGGGCCCAATCATGAACATCCTATGGTTGAGTTTCACTGACCCTGAGCCGGGTCTGGGTAATTACGCCAAATTAGGAGAAAGTGACGCACTTTTGCGTATCGTTTGGACTACGGTTCGCATTTGCATTGTCACTACTTTATTTAGCGTCGGGCTAGGGTATTCAATTGCTTATGCTATGGTGCATTGTGACCAGCGTCAAAAAAATTATATGCTGACGCTGTTACTTGTGTCGTTTTGGATTTCTATTCTAGTGCGGACCTTTTCTTGGCTGATGCTGCTGGGACGTAAAGGATTGGTCAACGGGACACTTGAGAATATCGGCCTAATAGCTGAACCCATCGCATTCATGCGCAATGAATTAGGTGTATTGATTGGCATGATCCATTACATGATACCCTATGCGGTGCTTCCTTTGCTTGTGTCGATGCAGTCTATCGATACCCGTATTATGGATGCTTCGCGTAACTTAGGGGCGAGTGGCAGTCAATCTTTCTTGCGCATTTACTTGCCATTAACCCTCCCAGGGTTGGTTGCGTCGACGCTTCTTGTTTTCATCCTCAGCCTTGGGTTTTACGTCACGCCTGCAGTTTTAGGTGGCGGCAAAGTATTAATGGTCGCTGAGTACATCTCGGTACAACTTCTGGTTACGCTTAAATGGGGTACAGCAGCTATGTTAGCTGCGCTAATGCTTTTCGGTGTGCTAGCGATGCTGTGGCTGATGTCAAAGTTTATGAAATTAAGTACTGTATTCGGAGGAACGACCAGATGACCTCGGGTTTTTTCTTTAAATTTAACCGTGTGGGCGCATGGATACTGATGCTTTTTCTAGTGACGCCCGCGTTGATTTCAATTCCTGTATCCTTAACGCCTAAGCGTTTTTTGTCGATGCCTAAGGGTGAATTGTCTTTGCGGCATTTTGAAAAGTTGTTTACGTCTGAACAGTGGCTCTCCAGTTTTTTTCAGAGTGGAGTGATTGCTGTTTCAACTTCCTTATTGGCAACTTTTCTAGGTACGATTTGCGCGATTGGCCTTTGGCGAGTATCTTCAAAACTTTCAGAACTAGTACGAGCTTTTCTTTTATTACCCCTGATTATTCCACAGATTATTTCAGCTATGGCTTTTTACCGTCTTTGGATACCTCTAGGTTTGCTTGACAGTTATGCAGGGTTAATCATCGCGCATACAATACTTGCTGCTCCTATGGTTTTGATCACGGTCAGCGCATCTCTTGCCTCCTTCGATCCCAAGCTAGAGCAAGCTTCGAAAAACCTTGGAGCGTCCAATTGGACCACCATGCATCGCGTGATACTACCATCAATTAAACCGGGTGTTTTTGCTGGCGCACTATTCGCATTCATCCTCAGCTGGGACGAGATTGTTGTGACGCTGTTTATTTCAAAATATAGCGTCTACACTCTCCCGCGCCGGATGTGGAACGGTATTCGCGAAAATACTGACCCAACTGTTGCTGCGGCTGCCGTTGTGTTGATTGCGATCACCATTATCGCCTTCATGATCTTTGTGATCCTGTCCCGTCGCAATACTAGATCTAAGGACGCATAGAAGAGGCTTAAAATGAATATGGAAACCAGTCACGAAACCGACTTGTTAATCAGTACCGTCCACCACTTTGTGAAGACAGAGATGTATCCACATGAAGATGAGGTAGACCGTTTAGGCTACGTCCCTGAGGAGATTGGCCTAAGCATACAAGCAAAGGCGCATGAGTTGGGCTTGTACGCTTGTAATTTGCCCGCAGAAGTTGGTGGTGGAGGTCTTGACATTGCGCAGATGTCCCTGATTGAACGCGAATATGGCAAGACCAGTCATGCATTACAAAGTTGGGCTGCGCGGCCGACTGAATTGTTGATGGCCTGTGACGTTGAGCAGCGAGAAAAATATCTTTTTCCGGCGGTGCGTGGAGAAAAGCGAGAGTTATTTGCCCTTACTGAACCTAACGCTGGGTCAGATGTCATGGGAATGAAAACCAACGCCCAGCAGGATGGGGATGACTGGATACTGAATGGTTCTAAACATTTTATATCTGGTCCCTGCATGCCTGATTTCGCTATTGTTTTTGCCGCTACAGGGATGAATGAAACGTCACGTGGACCACGTAAACGTGTGACAGCTTTCTTGGTCGACGTTGGTGCAAAAGGGTTTGACTGCCGCGAAGGAACAAAATGTGTAAGTTATCGTGGATATAAAACTTTTGAACTACACTTCGATAATGTACGGCTTGGCGCTTGCCAGGTTCTTGGCGAAGAGGGCAAAGGTCTTGAGCTATCTGACAAATGGCTTGGAATGGGTCGCATCTGGGTTGGTGCAACTTGCTGCGGTAAGGCTGAGCGAATTTTGGAAATGGCTACTGAATGGGCGGCCTCCCGTAAGCAATTTGGTAAACCTATCGGAACGTTTCAAGCTACCGGTTTTCGGCTGGCTGATGGAGCAATTCAACTACGTGCAGCCAATCTTATGGTTCAGGATGCGGTGGAGCGAGCAAAAAAGGGTATAATGAATGACTCTGACGCGGCAATGATCAAAGTGTTTTGCTCGGAAATGTTGGGTAAAATAGCTGATGATGCTGTGCAGATTTATGGTGGTATGGGGTTGATGGAAGAGTTGCCTATTCAGCGGTTTTGGCGGGATAGCAGACTTGAGCGTATATGGGACGGGACATCTGAAATACAACGTCATATCATCACACGTTCTATTCTACGGCCCCTCGGTGCATGACGCCTGAACGCACTGTAAATTTAAAAAGGCTACTTAAGCCCCGTCATATTGCTTTCATAGGTGGTCGAGATGCTGCAATCGCAATTCGCGAGGCACGCAGGCGTGGCTTTACAGGCTGCATGTGGGCAGTAAATCCTAAAAGGACTGATCTTGAAGGAGTGCAATGTGTACCTTCAATTTCTGATTTGCCAGATGCCCCTGATGCAGTCTATTTGGCAATTCCAGCTGATGGTGTAGTGGTGGCACTACGCGAATTGGCTGAGATCGGTGCTGGTGGTGTCGTCTGTTTTTCAGCTGGATTTAAAGAAATTGGTAATATCGAGGCCGAAAACTCTCTTAAAGAAGCAACTGGCGATATGGCCTTAATTGGCCCTAATTGTTATGGTTTGATCAACTACATCGATAATACTGCGCTTTGGTCTTTTGAGCATGGTGGATGGTCTCCCGGATATGGGACGGCCATTGTTACGCAGTCTGGTATGTTTTCATCAGATATTACGATGAGTGCACGCTCTTTACCCATGGCTTACATGGTTTCAGCGGGAAACCAATCAGTACTGGGATTAGAGGATTTTCTTAATTATTTTGCAGATGATCCAGCTGTACGCACAATAGGTCTTCATATTGAAGGATTGCAGGATATCCCTGCTTTCGAAAAAGCTGCTGTAAAAGCAATTAAAAAAGGTGTTGCTGTAGTAGCACTTAAAACAGGCAGTTCAGCAATCGGGTCGACACTGACAGTAAGTCATACTGGCTCTCTCTCGGGTTCCAATGAACTTTATGAAGCACTTTTTAAACGTTGTGGGGTCATCAGTGTAAATAACCCTGCGCAATTTTTAGAGACGCTGAAATATCTTTCCGTGGTGGATGCGCCAACAGATCCGAGCGTTGTCGGTTTTACCTGTTCTGGCGGTGGGGCTACGATGTTAGCAGATCATGCAGAAAAGATCGGACTGACTTTTCCCAAGGTTGGCGTTAATGGGCATAAAGCGCTTCGCAGCCTATTGCCTGATATAGCAACTGTATCGAACCCACTGGATTATACTACTCCAATTTGGGGTCAGCCAGAACGGACTTATCCTGTATTTTCTGGGGCCATGGAAAAGGTTGCCGCCGCGGCTGCATTATTGGTACAAGATTATCCTGCTGCGGGATTAGACGCCTCAAAAATATACTATCAAAATGACGCTAACACTTTCGCTAAAGCAGCTCAAGAGATGAGGATTCCTGCAGCTATTTGTTCAACGTTGCCCGAAAACCTTGATGAAGAAACACGTAGGTATTTGATCTCCTTGGGGATTGCTCCGATGCAAGGTATTCATGAAGCTTTAAACGCAATACTAGCCGCTGCAACTTGGTCAGGGTGCCGGGAAAGAATTATTGCTAACCAGCCAAAAGAATTATTGCCTAGTTTTACTGCTGACGAGCTGGATATGTTGACGGAAGATGAGGGAAAAAAGTGGCTTGCATTGCATAATATCAATGTCCCTAGAGGCCGTTCTATTTCTGCCAGACACGTGCAAGATGCTGCTATAGAAATTGGCTATCCAGTTGTTCTCAAGATGATGTCTAAAGAACTTATACACAAAACTGAGGCTGGAGCGGTAACTTTAGGCATTAAAAATACAAAGGCTCTGCATGACGCTATAGATGTTATGAAGCATTGCGTTGCGGAGTATGATGCAAAGGCGCTTACTGACAATTTTTTGGTAGAAGCTATGTCACCACCTCCCTTGGCTGAATTAATCGTAAACTTGCGATCAGATCGGCAATTCGGTGCATCATTAGTGCTAGGTAGCGGCGGGACATTAACCGAATTAGTAAGCGACGTAATTACGCTTTTATTGCCTGTCACGCCTACCGATATTGCACAAGCACTCCAATGTTTGAGGGCTGGGCAGTTGTTAAATGGTTTTCGAGGTCGTGGTATTGCAGATATAAATAAAGTTTCGCTTGAGCTATATTCTCTTTCTGAAGCTTTCATCCAAAATCGAGATCAGGTTGCTGAAATTGAGATAAACCCAATGTTTATCTATCCGGACCATGTAATTGCGGTAGATGCTTTGGTTGGAAGGATTTTGCGATGAGACCACATCAAATCATTATAAACCCGGACCTTGCCGTTGGCCCAGATAACAAACAGCGCTGGAACCAGCCGGCTCACAGACGTCACGGTTTTCACAATGCGCATAATTTGTTTCGGCGCTCTAAAATGGTACGATCGCGGAATGTATTGGTTTTAGAGCCTGCCAGTAAGCAACTTACGCAGCAGGTTCCTGAACTGAGTGATTTTTTAGATCACTCGGCATTCTCTGCTTTTTGCTGTTTGCGTGCAGGACAAATACTTATGGAGGTTGCGGCATCGGATTTTTCGGTGACGCAACCACATTCCATTCAATCAGTTACAAAATTGCACATTCATATTATAATTGGCAAATTGCTAAAACAGGGATTGCTGTCGCTCGATGCAAAGGTTTCGAAGTATTTACCAGATATTGGTAGCGGATATCGCGATGCGACCATTCAAGCTCTGTTGGATATGGCTGTGACCAACGATTTTACTGAAGATTACGATGATCCAAATGCCGATTGTTATAATGAAGAAATTGCTTTGGGATGGCGTTTGCCAGAGCAGGGGCGGGAGGAAGTGACGTTACAAGCATTTGTTTCTAGTGTTTCTGGTTTTAAACCAAGTAAGGATCGTAAAGAGGCTGAGTATAAATCGGCGAATACGGACGTACTTACATTGATAGCTGCAAAAGTTTCCCCAATCCCTTTAATGATACAAGTTGAACAGATTGCAGATGCTATTGGTTATGAAGGAGCCTTCCACATCAGTAGTAGTAAAGATGGGCATCCTGCATTTTCGGGTGGAGGTTGCTTAAGTGCGCGAGACCTAGCGCGTCTTGGTTTGTTTTTTGTACGCGGTGGTCGCGATCTTTTTGGTCAAGAAGTGGGAAATGAGCGATTCCTTGATGATAGTTTGATTAGGGCGGCACCCAAGCTTACTTCACCTAAGGACTGGCTGCGTTATTCTAATCAGACTATGACAGATGGACATGTGATGGGGCACGCTGGTTATGGTGGCCAATTTTTGATGTTTAACATGACTACAGGTATTTCCTGCGCTTTTCTAAGCGTACTAGAGAATGGTTCAGGTTATGATGACGCTTATATGAATAAATTGGCGAGAGTTTTGAGGCTTATCTGCTGTAATGTTGGTTAGCGGTTAGTGACTTTTATTGAAATTGCGCTCTAGTAAGTCTTTAAGAATCTTTTCTCAAGAAAACAAGGAATTAGTAAATTGAATGGTATTTTAAAACATCCAGATCTTTCTTCTGTTTCGCCGATCATGGAGGACTTGAACGGATGGACTGTGACAGCAGGAAATCCAACGATGAAAACATGGGTGCTAAATACTAGTAATGATGGCAGCATGATATCCGGATATTGGGAGGCAACTCCTGGAACTTATTATGCGGTCTACACTGAGTATGAATTCGTACATGTGATTGAAGGAAAAGTGATTATAACACCTGATGACGGTGAACCTGTAAAAATAGGCGCTGGTGATGCTTTTGTGGTTGAAGCTGGCTTTAAAGGAACATGGGAAATTATCGAAACTGTTCGAAAGCACTTCGATATTAAACTTTCCTAACAGATGCCATGGAGATTTATGTGTCAGCACCCTACATCAGGTTTAATCACGGTACAGTTTGTGGCATGACTGGCATGTTGCTCCTAAAGATTTCATCGCGGAGTTTAGGTCTTTTTTTGTAAGTATGGTAACAGATAGCTCTACCGCTAAATCCTCTAAATGATTGGATTTGATGGTAAAATCTGAGAAATTATCCCAAATTATAGCTTTTGCCTCTGATTTTGGGTCATCTTCCTCGGGTTCAAATAATTTCGGTGTATCCCCTGCATGTTTTGCAATCTCTGCTGCGGCTAATCTAGCCGTCGCGCTATCGAAAGGAGTTACACCCTTAGCCATTTTTCCTAATGTCTTCATTTGCTGTGCTATTGCACTCATCGCATCCATTCTAGCTTTTACACTAGAGTTCATGACGCCTTTATGAGCGAGTGCAGAGCCAGCGAACATAATAGTAATTACTAGAAATATTTGTGTTTTTTTCAAAGTCTGGAACCAAAGTTATTAGAATTAGTTACTTATTGAATTTTTAGTATATCGATTTATACATGGCACTACATGGTACATGGTAACATTTTTTCAATGCCTGAAATATTTTAATTTTTCAGACTTAAGTCTGCTTCAGAAAATCTCGAAAGAACGCTAATTTTGATTCTTCTATATGACACGGCATACTGTATATTTTGCAGATAGAGTTCGATCGAGTTAATTCTGGCTCAAGTATACCAAATAATAAGTCGGTGTTTGCGCCATTTATGTCTTTTTCTGTAAAAGATAATGAAAAAAATGCATTACAAATTGAAAAATCTAAGATTGAATGTTGACGCAAATGCAAAAAATATTCATCATAGTAAAATTAACATTCCTTCTTTGTTGGATAGAAAGATTTAACTATGGCGCGAGGTGACCGAAAGGGTATTGGGAAATCTTGCAATGACCGTAGTCGTCAGTTGAATGCTGTGGAACCTGAAGGCAACCGCCCGCTGCATCCCCAAAACCTTTGTGTAGTTGGAGCTGAACCGGGCAGCTTATCGTGCCTGATAATTCGGCGCGTGTCTGTTGAAATTAAGGCGTGCTCAGATTTCTCTGTATTCAAAGATATGGTTTTTGTGCCATTCATACACGTCAAGGCCGCAACCAGAGTAATTAAAAACCTTTTTGTTATTCTATATGCTCTCCCCAAATTCAAGTTCTCGGCAATAAGTGTCGAGTCGGTAATGCAAATAGCAGCTGAGTAATCATTCTGCCAAATTTAATAGGACTGAAATAAATGGCTTATAAAACCGACATACAAATAGCCCGTGAAGCACAAAAGAAGCCAATCCAAGAAATTGGCGCTAAACTTGGCATTGAGAGTAAGGATTTACTTCCTTACGGTCATGATAAAGCAAAGGTGAGCCAGGCATTTATTAATTCGGTGCAAGATCGTGACGACGGTAAACTAATTTTAGTTACGGCCATCAACCCGACACCTGCTGGTGAAGGTAAAACTACCACTACAGTTGGCCTTGGTGATGGTCTCAATCGTATTGGAAAAAATGCTTGCGTTTGTATTCGTGAAGCTTCGCTGGGTCCTAATTTTGGAATGAAAGGTGGAGCTGCAGGCGGTGGTTATGCCCAGATTGTGCCGATGGAAGAAATGAATCTACATTTCACTGGTGATTTTCATGCGATCACCTCAGCCCACTCACTGTTGTCTGCAATGATAGATAACCACATTTATTGGGGCAATGCCCTAGAGATTGATACCCGTCGTGTTGTTTGGCGCCGCGTGGTGGATATGAATGATCGCGCATTGCGCCAAATTACAGCAAGCCTTGGAGGTGTTACTAACGGTTTCCCTCGTGAAGCAGGGTTTGACATAACTGTTGCCTCTGAAGTGATGGCTATATTGTGTTTAGCCAAGGATCTGAAAGACCTACAAAATCGTCTTGGTGACATGATTGTTGCTTATCGCCGAGATCGTAGTCCAATTTTCGCCCGTGATATTAAAGCAGATGGTGCTATGACTGTTTTATTGAAGGATGCTATGCAGCCCAATATTGTGCAAACTTTGGAAAATAACCCAGCTTTTGTGCATGGTGGTCCATTTGCTAACATTGCACACGGTTGTAATTCAGTAATAGCCACCACTACAGCGCTTAAATTAGCTGACTATGTCGTTACAGAAGCGGGTTTTGGCGCAGATCTTGGCGCCGAAAAGTTTATGAATATTAAATGCCGCAAAGCAGGCCTTTCACCCTCTGTTGTTGTTTGCGTCGCCACGGTTCGTGCTATGAAAATGAATGGTGGGATCGCTAAGGCTGATCTTGGGTCAGAGAACGTCGAAGCGGTAAAAGCAGGTTGTCCAAACTTAGGTCGTCACATTGAGAACCTAAAATCCTTTGGTGTGCCGGTAGTTGTAGCCATTAATCACTTCGTCACGGACACGGATGCTGAAGTGCAGGCAGTTAAAGATTTTGTAATTGAACAGGGAGCGGAGGCTATACTTTCGCGGCACTGGGAATTGGGTTCTGAGGGCTCCGCTGATCTTGCTACTAAAGTGGCGGAACTGGCTGACGCGAATATTGCAAATTTTGCCCCTATCTACCCCGACGATATGCCACTTGCAGAAAAAATTCAGACTATTGCTAAGCGGATCTATCGCGCTGATGAGGCTCTAATGGATCAAAAGATCCTTGATCAGCTTAAATTGTGGGAAGAGCAGGGTTACGGCAAACTACCAGTTTGCATGGCTAAGACGCAATATTCTTTTTCTACGGACCCTAACTTGCGCGGAGCACCGACAGGACACTCTGTTCCTGTACGAGAGGTTCGTTTGTCGGCTGGTGCAGGCTTTGTAGTCGCTGTTTGTGGGGAAATAATGACGATGCCGGGTTTGCCGCGTGTGCCGTCTGCTGAAAATATCCACCTTAACGAGGATGGCCAAATTGAGGGCCTTTTCTGAATAAAATCCGATATTCACTGCGGGCACAGTGATATGCTGTGCCTGTAAAACAATTAAATCAATTTGAAAGGGCGCAGTATGAGTGCCACTATAATAGACGGAAAGGTATTTGCCGCAAAAGTGCGTGGCTTGGTCAGTGAAAGTGTTGCCAAGCTAAAAGCAGAACACGGTATAAAACCTGGACTTGCAGTAGTTCTCGTAGGCGAAGATCCAGCCAGCCAAGTTTATGTACGCTCTAAGGGTAAAATGACAGTCGAAGTTGGTATGAATAGTGTTGAACACAAGCTAAACGCTGATACCTCTGAAGTAGACTTATTAAAACTTATAGATGAACTGAATAACGATTCATCCATTCATGGCATTCTTGTACAGTTACCTCTGCCCAGTCATCTAAATGAAGATTTAGTTATAAACTCTATTAATCCTGCCAAAGATGTTGATGGCTTTCATATTTCCAATGTTGGCTTATTGGGTACAGGGCAAAAATCAATGGTGCCCTGTACACCGTTGGGTTGTTTGATGATGTTGCGAGATTATCATGGATCTTTATCAGGATTGAATGCAGTTGTAGTCGGAAGGTCTAATATTGTGGGCAAGCCTATGGCGCAGTTATTACTCGGTGATAGCTGTACTGTGACTATAGCTCACTCGCGAACAAAGGATATTCAGTCTGTTACTCGTAGAGCTGATATTGTGATTGCCGCTGTCGGTCGTCCTGAAATGGTTACTGGTGAGTGGATCAAGCCTGGTGCCACTGTGATTGATGTGGGCATTAACCGGATTGACGCACCTGAAAAAGGTGAAGGAAAAACTCGGCTAGTTGGGGATTGCGACTACGTAAGTTGTGCTAATGTTGCCGGAGCGATTACACCTGTTCCTGGTGGAGTTGGCCCTATGACTATTGCTTGTTTGCTTGCAAACACCGTTACGGCGTGTTGTAGGGCGCACAGATTGACAGAACCTAACGGACTTACTGCGTGAATTTTCATTTTTGAACCATTGGCATAGCATGTGTGAGCCGTCAGGGTATCAAGACCTCCAGAAAGATAAAGTTATACAAGAAGAGTTCCAAGTATTGGTTCAGTAAATGGATAATTATCCGAATATTGTAAGCATAATATTACCCAGCTTTCGTTTCAAAGTATTTACGTTACGAAGATGTTTTGAGCAATGCCCACCTGATTGGACAAGCCTTCATTAGAGCGGATATTATCGACATATATTTTGACATTTATTAAGCTGAGCCTGCAAACAAAAAAACAAAATTGATAAAGAATTTCAGGATTAATAGTGTAAAAGTTTTGACTGGTTGGATTATACCATTGTCCAGCGTTTTACCGCTGTGGCTGGTACAGTTCGAAAACATAAGCGCGTATTAACTGGCTCAAGTAAATTAGATGCAGGATGAAGAGATTGATTTTATACCGCAAGGTAGCCCACCCCTAAAAATGCTACTGCGCAACCTACCCACTGCGACTTTGTCATTCTTTCTCTCAAGAAGATCCATGCTAGTATGATTGTGAGCATCCCAAATAGCGAAGAAGCTACTGACGCATATTTCGCGTCTGGTAAAGCTCCTGCTGACAGAACACACATTAATGCAATGCCGTCTGCTAATCCCATAGCTATAAGCCAGGGTAAAGACTGTCTGTTAGGCCAAATAGGTTGCTTGAGTAAGATTAGGATCGTTGCAAGAAACAAAAAAGCGGTCAAACGCGTTACAAGGGTGTTTGGCATATCATCACTCAGGGCAGATGCACTCTGGCCCAATGCAAAAGTACCAGCAAATCCAATAGCGGCAATAATCGAAAATACAATAGTGAGCCCAATGGGTGGAATGTCATCGTCACTGGAATCTGAAAGAACAGCTACGATGGATACACCGGCTACAATTATGATTACTGCGAGCCATTGAAACCCTGAGACTGGGTCACCTAAAAAAACTGCCCATCCAACAGAAATAATAGGATAGCCGGCGATTAGCGGTGAAACCAGTCGGACGGGCCCACGTTGGAATGCATAGTAAAGCCCAAACGTGGCAATAACAAAGAAGATTCCTGAACCTATTGAAAGGTATACAGCACTTTTTGGCATAGGTTCTATTGTGCTGGTAGTAAGTGTAAGAACCGAATGAAATATCAATCCAATCAATAGTACAGTAAACATACAGGAGCTAATAGCTGTTCTCTGGCTAAGAAATCTGGCGCAGACATCATGAAAGCCCCAACACAAAGCTGCAACTAAACCGAAAGCTAGTGCACTCATTTGTCTTTCCGAAAGAAGGGGATCATGAAAATTAAGCAAGCCAATAAAAAGAAAACTGAGCCAAACATAGCCCAAAAATTACCTACGGATGCGATACAAAATCCAATAGCGGATAGAACAAACAGGATCCAGCCGATAAAATTGATGCCGTTATTACTCATTTGTCCGATTTTGTTTGCTGATTGGATATACTTATGTATTCTTAAGATTAAACATTTATTCCGTTCATGCAACACATCAAAGGGAATATTAAAGTGCTTGACGACTATCCTAGTGTAAGGCCGGGCCCACCGAAGGCTAGCTCGATTATAATGCCACAAGTTTTTTCGTTACCAAAAGGTACTGAGCGTTATGTTGTTGAAGGGCAAGGCGCTGCTTTAATTCCTATCGATGCTGGTGATCGAATTACCATTATTAATGATGAGGGTGGTCAGCACTGTGAGATTATTGTCGCTGACGAAGCTGGCATGGCGGACGCCGGAATAATTGGTGGAAGAGCAAATGGAGAAGGGAAGGGCATTCAAGCACTTCTCGTATCTGGTGATAAATCTTTACACGGTTTGAAAATGGGCCTTATTGCGAGAGGAGTCGATCTAAGTCGTGCAAATGCCATTCAACTTTTTGAGAATACGACACCGGCTAAAACAGAAGTGGAATTTACAGCGGTCCGGTCTGGTATAATTGTTGTAGCTGCTCCGGCTGGAATAATGGACTTCGACCAGCAGAATACAGCTACCTCTCTGACCGTAATAATAAGACGTGCTAAGATAAAATTAAGCGAGCAGTTTTTGCTTCCAGACCCATTGGCGGACCCTTTGACAGATGTCCGCATACATAGTCAGACTGCCGAAGCGTATTTTGTGAAGGCAGGTGATTATATTCAGATCCTAGACGTAGATGGAAGACAGTGTACCGATTTCGAATGTTTTTCTGCGCGTAAATTGGATAAAGGAATTGAGCATGCACTTGATGTGACCACGACCCGAACTTTGATGGGCCATGCTTATCCAATGCCTGGCTTGCATGCTAAATACTATGATCAGGAAATGACCCCGTTGATTGAGGTTGTGCAAGATACATGCGGTCGCCATGACGCCTTTGCTCTCGCTTGTTCAGCAAAGTATTATGATGACATTGGATATCCAGGCCACGTCAATTGTTCAGATAATTTTAATAAAACTCTTGCAAATTTTAATGTTGCCCCGCGGCCTGGTTGGATGGCCATCAATTTTTTCTTCAACACGTTTCTCGATGATCATGGCATTATGTATGCAGACGAACCTTGGAGCCGGCCGGGTGATTATGTATTACTTCGTGCTTTGACTGATATAGTTTGTGTTTCAAGCGCATGCCCTGACGATACAACAGCAGCAAATGGTTGGTACCCAACCGACATTCATGTTCGCACTTATAGCGGTAAGGAAACATTTCAAAAGGCTGTTGCCACGCGTGTAACTCCAGATTCAGAGGTTAAGATGACAAAGCAAACTGGTTTTCACGGAAGTTTTTCTACTCACACACGAAATTTTATTGAGTATAATGGCTATTGGTTGGCAAATTGTTTTGCCACCGCCGGGCCTGTTGCTGAATATCAAGCCTGCCGTGAGAAAGCAGTAATTCTTGACCTTTCACCTCTGCGTAAATTTGAGATTACTGGCCCTGATGCTGAGGCATTGTGCCAATATGCATTTACTCGGAATATGAAAACTCTTCCAGTTGGCGGCGTCGTCTATACAGCAATGTGTTATGAACATGGTGGGATGATTGACGATGGTACTGTTTACCGTCTGGGTAAAGATAACTTTCGTTGGGTTGGTGGAGCTGATTATGGTGGTGAATGGCTGCGACAATTGGCTGAAGATAATGCTTTGAAGGTCTTGGTGCGATCATCCACTGATCAAATGCATAATATTGCGATTCAAGGCCCAGAAAGTAGAAATTTACTTAATAAAATTGTTTGGACTGCGCCGCACAACCCGGAGTTTAATCAGTTGGATTGGTTCCGCTTTACACCAGCCAGGTTGCACACTGAAGCAGGAACTCCTTTTGTCGTGAGCCGTACAGGATATACTGGTGAATTAGGATATGAAGTTTTCTGCCATCCCAAGGATTGTAAAGAAATTTTTGACGTAATCTGGGCGGTTGGCCAAAATCATGGTTTGAAACCAATGGGTTTGGAAGCACTCGACATGGTCCGAATTGAAGCAGGACTTATTTTTGCTGGTTATGATTTTTCTGATCAAACAGATCCTTTTGAGGCAGGCATTGGGTTTACTTGCCCCTTAAAATCAAAAACTGATGACTTTGTTGGCCGTGATGCCTTAATTCGACGAAAAGAACATCCTATGCGTCAGCTTGTTGGTCTTGAGATTGATAGTAATGTTGATGTGGTTCACGGTGACTGTATTCATATTGGACGTGCGCAGATTGGGGAGGTGACCTCATCTATGCGGTCCCCGTTACTCAATAAGAATATTGCAATGGCCCGTATAGATGTTATGCATACTAAAGTTGGTACTGAAGTCGAAATAGGAAAGCTGGATGGACATCAAATGCGTCTACCAGCAAAAGTAGCGGAGAACCTTGCCGCATTTGATCCTAAAAAAGAACGCCCGCGTTCATGATACGTTTTTTGATAGCTTTGCTGATTTGTTCCAGTACTGTAAAAGCACAATCCATAAAGTTGGAAGGGGCTGAAATTAAGTCACTTTTGAGTGGAAATACTGCCGTCGGCGTGCGGGACGGAGTGCAGTATAGGCAATATTTTGCTCTGAATGGAAATACATCTCTACTGACTAATGGTGGGTCATTACTGCTGGGAAAGTGGCGCGTAAAAGCAGCAGAACTTCAAAGTCAGATGCCTAGTGGAGCAAGTTGGCGGGGTTGGTTTGTAATGCAATATGCTGGTGATTGGTTTTGGGTTAGTAAGACGACCCCGCCTACAATTTTTCAGGTAATAGAGGGTAAAAAACTAGGTATTAATTAAAACTAATTTTGAGTTCGATACATTTCAAAGATTTTAAATTATGGACTATTTGCGAACATTATGGTGCTTAAAAAAGACACTTCGGAATTATCAAAGTATGTAAAATGTATAACCTATCAAGATTTATAAAGTGAATTATTTTGAGAACTTTCCCTAATTTATCACTAATTGTATCGAAGGAGATTTCTATGAGTATAACTGTATAATTTCTAACATTTAAAAGTTACAATTTTTGTGAGAAGTATATCGATGCTTAGGCCTAAGATGCGTATTTCAGGCCCCATAATTTAGTATGCAGGTCTGAAATAGTTAGTTTTTAGATTTGCATTGAATGTTCTTAGTTACCTTAATTTTTTAAATATACATCAAGACTGTCATCCAACGCATCTTTCCACGGGGTGTGATGGACGGGTGCCATCGTTTTCGTGATCACTGATCTGTATGAGTTATCACGAAACGTCATAATATTTTTCTTTTTATGCCCTTTCCATTCCTTAAATGCCTGGCATGCTCCTTCAATATCGAAGTCGGGGTAGTCAGTTTCATCGATCAGTTCTTTGGTATAACCGCCTTGATACCATATGCACGCGTAGTCGTCTTCTAATTTAGCCTCAGTTTTTTTTCGTTCCGCAACGTCTGCAAGCATTGCAGCATGGCTTGGTAAGGAAATCTGACCCATAATCACGTCTCTAACCCACCAAGATTGAGCATCAAACATATTGAAGGTAAACCACTGATCTTGCATACCTAAATAAAATAAGCTTGGCGCGTGTACGTAGGTTGTGCCTTTATAAAGATCATCAGCGGCTAACACGTTGGGCGTTTTCAGGCGCAAGCTGTCTGGTAAAAATGGAAAGTGATGTTTATAGCCAGTGCATAAGATTATAGCGTCAACTTTAGTTTGTGTACCATCTTTGAAGTGTGCCGTATCACCTTCTACTTTGATGAGTAGTGGTACTTCTTTCCAATTTTCAGGCCATTCGTATCCCATTGGAGCAGTCCGATGGCTCACTGTGATACTTTTTGCACCGTATTTCCAAAGTTGTGATCCAATGTCTTCAGCAGAATATGAAGTTCCAACAATAAGAATGTTCTTATCTGAAAACTCCATGGCATCACGAAAATCGTGTGCATGCAATATCCGGCCTTTAAAACTATCAAACCCTTCAAACTGTGGCATGTTAGGAGTGCTAAAATGCCCTGTTGCTACTATCACGTTATCAAAATGTTCTGTGTATGTACGATCACTTGGAAGGTTACATACTGTGACATCAAAGCCGTTTTCTGTTTTTTCTACCCACCTCACAACTGTTTCAAAACGAATCCAGTCGCGGACGCCAGCTTTTGTTACTCTTCCTTGAATATAATCAAACAAGACAGCACGTGGTGGATAAGAGGCAATCTGTTTGCCAAAATGCTCTTCAAAGCTGTAATCTGCAAATTCGAGGCCTTCTTTTGGACCGTTCGACCAAAGATAACGGTACATAGATCCGTGGACTGGTTCTCCATATTGATCTAATCCGGTGCGCCATGTGTAGTTCCACAGGCCGCCCCAGTTAGCTTGTTTTTCAAAGCAAACGACCTCAGGGATATCGGCACCTTTTGCTTGAGCGGATTGGAATGCCCGTAATTGGGCAAGCCCTGAGGGTCCAGCGCCAAAAATAGCAACTCGCTTTGTCATTTTACAGGCTCCTTACTTAATTTAATATTAGCTGATTGCATAGAAAGTAATCTTTTAAGTCAATAAATTTCCTTATTGGAATATTTTTGTATATTTAGGAATTAAGTATGATCGCAAAAGGGATTTCTGCAATGATAAACAAAAAACCACATTTTAGTTTTTGGGTTTTTGTTGGAGCCGGATTATTATGGAATTTAATGGGGTGTCTCAATTACATTACGCAATCTAATCCCGAGACTGTCGCTGAAATGCCTGAAGTTTATCAGATAATTATTGATGGACGCCCAGTTTGGGCAACTTCTGCTTTCGCCATTGGTGTTTTTAGCGGTGCCGTTGGATGTATTTTATTGCTGTTAAAGAAAAATGTCGCCACGACGGCTTTATTGCTATCTGGCGTTGGTGTTCTGGTAAACGCCTTTTTCGAAATTAAGGTTATTGGGTATATGCCTTTTACAATACTTTCTTTGCTCGTTGCAATTGCGCTAATTTGGTATGCAATGATATTAAAACGCTTAGGATGGTTAGATTAACCATCCTTAGAGCTGGCCATAAATCATATAATAGCGTAAATGCTATTTTTCAAATATCCAGTGTATTGGCTTTTTCCCAGTCGGAAAAATGTGAGACGTAGTCATTCCATTCTTCGTGCTTCATTTTTAGATAGGCTGCTGAAAATTCAATGCCCATTGCTTGCTTTAAGCTTTTATCTTTATCAAATTCGCGCAGCGCGTCTAGCATGTTTAATGGTAGTTTGGGAGCGCCTTTGACTTTGTGCCCTTCAGCATACATGTCAATGTCATGGCGCTTTCCCGGATCTGCTTTAGAACGAATACCGGACAGACCTGCCGCAATAATTACTGCCTGCAACAGATAGGGGTTTACAGCACCATCGGGTAGCCGTAGCTCAAACCTACCAGGCCCTGGCACACGAACCATATGTGTTCGATTGTTGCCTGTCCATGTGACTGTATTCGGTGCCCATGTTGCGCCTGACGTCGTCCGTGGCGCGTTTATTCTTTTGTAGCTGTTGACTGTTGGATTGGTAATTGCCGCTAAAGCACTGGCGTGTTTCATTATTCCGCCTAGAAAATGCTTACCCCGCTCGGAAAGACCTAACTCTCCAGTTTGACCTTCGCCGGCACCTGCAAATACGTTATTTTTTGCGGCGGCCCCAGGTGCATCCCAGACCGAAATGTGCGCATGGCAGCCGTTACCTGTCAGGCCCTCGACAGGTTTAGGCATGAAAGTAGCACGATACCCATGCTTTTCAGCTACGCATTTCGCCATAAATTTAAAGAAAGAATGTTTGTCTGCTGTGCTTAGTGCATCGTCAAAATCCCAGTTCATTTCCCATTGACCATTCGCATCCTCATGGTCATTTTGATAAGGATTCCAGCCTAGTTCTAACATATAGTCTGATATTTCGCGGATCACGTCTAAGCGGCGCATGAAAGCTTGTTGATCATAGCAGGGCTTCGCTGCTGTGTCATACTCATCTGAAATTTGGTCACCGGTGGGAGTTAACAAGAAAAACTCAGCTTCAATTCCGGTTTTAACGTGCATTCCTTCTTCAGCAGCTTGGTCAATTAATTTGCGTAAGACATTGCGGGGCGCCTGTGCGACGTCTTTTCCTTCCATTACGCAATTACCAGGAACCCACGCAATTTCTTTGTTCCAAGGAAGAATAATCACTGCTTCTGGGTCAGGCACGGCCAGCATGTCAGGATGTGCAGGGGTCAGATCTAGCCATGTCGCAAATCCTGCAAATCCTGCACCATCTTCTTGCATATCAGATATTGCGCGAGCAGGGACCAGTTTTGCTCTCTGACCTCCAAATAAGTCAGTGAATGAAATCATAAAATACTTCACACCATTTTTTTCAGCGAATTTTTCTAGATCAATTGCCATTGTGCGTTTCCCTATAGTCTAATAAATAAGGCGCTATTTATAATAGGCTGCGCCATTGTTTTGTTTAGAAAGAGTTGCCGGACTTGCCAGGGTACCAGTTGGTTCCAGCTAAAGGAACCTGTGCCATAGCGGCGGCTTCCATTGTTAATGCTACTAGATCTTCCGGTTCGAGATTGTGTAGATGGTTTTTACCACATGCTCGAGCTATTGTCTGGGCTTCAAGTGTCATGACTTTTAGATAGTTGCGTAGGCGGCGACCACCTTCAACTGGATCAAATCGTGCCATTAAATCGGGATCTTGCGTTGTTATACCGGCAGGATCCTGACCTTCATGCCAATCATCGTAAGCTCCGGCAGTGGTGCCAAGAGCATTGTACTCTGTCTCCCACTTAGGATCATTGTCCCCTAGGGCAATCAATGCAGCCGTTCCAATGGCTACAGCATCCGCGCCAAGGGCCATCGCTTTTGCAACATCTGCACCTGATCTAATGCCGCCTGAAAGTATTAATTGAACTTTCCTGTGCATCCCTAGGTCTTGTAGGGCTTGTACTGCTGGTCGCACAATCGCAAGGGTTGGTTGGCCAACATGTTCGATAAAGACATCTTGTGTTGCCGCTGTCCCACCTTGCATGCCGTCAAGAACTACTGCGTCAGCACCTGCCTTGATCGCTAGCGTCGTGTCGTAGTAGGGACGTGCGCCAGCAACCTTTACGTATATAGGTACTTTCCAACCTGTGAGCTCACGAAGTTCAAGGATTTTTATTTCAAGGTCATCAGGGCCAGTCCAATCTGGATGACGGCAGGCGGAACGTTGATCAATTCCTTTGGGAAGATTGCGCATCTCTGCTACGCGATCTGAAATTTTTTGACCCAGAAGCATACCGCCACCGCCTGGTTTAGCACCCTGTCCAACCACGATTTCAATTGCATCTGCCTTCCGCAAATCATTAGGATTCATTCCATACCGAGAAGGTAGATACTGATAGACCAACTTGCTTGAATGACCGCGCTCTTCAGGTGTCATGCCGCCATCGCCAGTAGTTGTTGAAGTTCCAGCGGCAGATGCGCCGCGGCCCAATGCCTCTTTCGCTGGCCCGGACAGAGCTCCAAATGACATGCCTGCGATTGTAATGGGGATGTCTAATTCGATTGGGTTCTCTGCATTTAGTCCACCGATTGTGACTGTAGTTTCACACTTTTCCCGGTAACCTTCGAGCGGGTAACGTGAGATTGACGCGCCCAAAAATAATAGGTCATCAAATGATGGAACTTTTCGCTTCGCCCCGCCGCCACGAATGTCATAAATACCGGTAGCTGCAGCTCTGCGGATGTCACTATTTATGTCATGCGTAAAAGTTGCAGACTGCCGGGGCGTAGTGTGGGGAATACCCTGAGGATCAAGTTTATTCATTTTAGGTGTCCTTAATATGCGCCAGCATTATCGACGTCAAAGTTATAAAGAGTGCGAGCCGATCCGTAGCGGGTAAATTCTGTTGGGTCAGCATCTATGCCGGCCTCATCTAGCAATTGTTGCAATAGAGCTAGATGTTCTTCGCGCATTTCTTTTTTCTCACAATCTGCGCCCAAGCTCTTTACTTCGCCACGAATAAAAAAGCGCGCCTCATAACAGCTGTCTCCAAGCGCATCTCCGGCATCTCCGCAGACCACAAGGTTGCCGGATTGGCCCATGAAGGCAGACATATGACCAACATTGCCTTGAACTACGATATTTACGCCTTTCATAGAAATCCCACAACGCGAAGACGCGTTGCCTTTTACAACGATCATACCTCCATGCCCTGTTGCACCAAGATACTGGCTAGCATCGCCTTCAATGACGATTTTTCCAGACATAATATTCTCGCCAGTTCCCGGACCTGCGGAACCATGAATATTCACTGTGGCTTGTTGATTCATTCCCGCGCAGTAATATCCTGTAGAACCTTTTACGGTTACTTCTATTGGGGCGTCCAATCCACAGGCAATAGCATGTGATCCTTTCGGGTTCACAATTTCCCATGTGGTTTGGTTTGTATGTTCCGACTGTCCGTGAAGCATTTTGTTCATTGCACGTAACCCGGTTTCAGATAAATCAATCTTTTGCATCAGGCCGCTTTCTCTGTGGCTGAGGGAGTTTCTTTGTGGTTCCAGAAATAAACAGTTGCGGGCTCTGGTTCCCAAACTCGCGCATCTTCGATCCCAGGCAAATTAACAAGGGCTCGGTATTCAGAACCAAACGCCACATACTGTTTAGTTTCGGCCATTACTGCGGGCTTGCAAGCGATTGGATCACGTACAACCCCGAACCCATCTTTAGTGCCTACAACAAAAGTGAAAAATCCATCAAGATCATCAAGACTGTTGGTCAACGCTTCTCCTAAAGTTGCGCCATTCTGCATTTGCCAAGTTAAATAGGCGGCACCGACCTCGGTATCGTTCTCTGTTTCAATATGAATACCTTCACGGCGAAGCTTGCGTCTTAAAGAGTTATGATTGGAGAGAGAGCCATTGTGTACCAAGCACTGATCTTCACCGGTATTGAATGGGTGCGCCCCCATGGTTGTAACGGCTGATTCTGTGGCCATGCGGGTATGGCCTATGCCGTGGCTGCCAGACATGGTTGTAATATCGAATTGAGCAGCCACATCTTGTGGAAGTCCTACTTCTTTATAAATTTCCAGATTGTTGCCGCGACTCATAACGCGAATTCCCAGTTTTGTAAGCTCACTGCGTACATCTTCTGTTGATCCAGTTGGGACATCAAGTATCGCGTGAGTGCTTCTTACTTGCATTGAAACGGATGCAGAAATCGCTTCACTCAAGGCGGTATCTAAATCTTTAAATGCAGTTTCAGGCGCGTCTGACTGCACAGTCATCTTTGCCCTTCCTATTGTTTCTTCTGAATAAATTGCGATACCCGCGCTGTCTGGGCCACGGTCAGTCATAGTTATTAACATCTCTGTGAGCATTTTGCCCAGCTTTGGTTCTAATGATTTGTCTTTAAGAAAAAGACCAACGATTCCACACATCATTTTGCTCCCGACTCAGAGTAGTTGGCTTAGATCAGCCTTCCCCTGCAAAGCTATCATCAAAATTTAAAAACTCAACCGTCAGGAAACTTTTTTTCTTAAAATGCAAATTTTGCTATGCAGATTGGTTAAAATATGCTTATTTTGTGACAGCGTCTCCGGGCGTCCTTAGACCGACTAACAAACTGCAAAAGCGACAAAGGAGAAATACCTTGGAAGAACAACTAGCAGAACTCGCCGCCAAGATAGCCGATTTAGAGGCGGCAGGGGGTGGCGCAGTCGTCACAAACACTATGTTTGCGGAAACTTTTTATTACCTAACTATTCCGCTAATGATCATTATTCACGCAGGGTTCCTTGCATATGAAATGGGTGCATCTCGCCTTAAGAATGTTCTTTCATCAGGCGTTAAAAACTTGTTGGCATTCGCTTTTATGATCCCAACTTTTTATTTTTTCGGTTGGTGGGTCTACTGGGGATTTCCTACAGGATTGCCAGGTGCGCCAGGACCAGCAGGAATTTCAGGCGTCGAATATGCTAATAGTATTGCGTGGGGCTGGGGTGAAAGTGCTCAGTATATGGGGCCAAACATAGCTGATCAAGCATCTGGAGTTTTTTTTGGTGCGTTTGCGATGTTTGCAGCCACAACTGCATCTATAATGTCCGGCGCAGTAATTGAACGTATTCAGACTGTTGGTTTTATAATTCTTGCAGTTGTTCTAGGTTCATTTGCCTGGGTTGTCGCTGCGGCTTGGGGTTGGCATGCTGATGGCTGGATGGTCACTCAATTTGGTGTGCATGATTTTGGCGCAGCAGGTTTAGTTCACGCTGTAGCTGGATTTTTTGCTCTTGGCGTATTGATCAACCTTGGCCCTCGGATTGGCAAGTTTAATCCAGACGGGACTGCAAATCATATTCCTGGACACAATATGCCGCTGACAGTCGTTGGCTTAATGTTAATTATTGTTGGTTTCTGGGGCTTTCTGATGGCTTGTGTGATTGTGCCGGGTGAAGCGTGGTCTTGGTTTGGTGATAAACCTTCGACAATTTATGGCACTCCGATAACGTTGTCCGCTTTGTCGTTTAACATTTTGATGGCGATTGCTGGTGGTATTATCGGCGCATGGCTATTTACTCGGGATCCATTCTGGATGATGTCCGGGGCACTTGCTGGTATAATCTCGACTGCTTCTGGGCTAGATATCTACTTTCCTGCTTTAGCCTTTATCATTGCTTTCTCGGCTGGTGTGATATTGAAACCCTGTGCTGACTGGTTAGAAAACCGAGGTATTGATGACGCAGTTGGTGCTGTGACAGTTCATGGTACAATAGGACTATATGGTGTTGTGATGTTGGGCATATGGGGATCTGGTTACCCTGCTCTTCAGGGTGCAGCAGGTGAAGTGCCCACGATTTCTTTGATGGGTCAGATCATTGGCGCACTTGTATTCTTTTTGTGCGGTTTTGTGCCTGGTTACATCGTGTCACTTATACTTAAGGTCCTCGGAATGTTGCGAGTTCCTGAAGGTGCAGAGCTTGCAGGAATGGATATCGTTAAAGTGCCTGCGTCTGGTTATCCAGAGTGGGGCGGCGATGCACCTGTTACTCCAGCACATCCAGCAGAATAATTAAATTAAAAGGAGAAAATTATGTTTCCATACGAAGAAGCAAGCTGGTCTGTTGTCGATGGTGCGATGTTTATGGGATGGGGTAGCTCTCTGCCAGGCATCACAACTTTGATAGCAGCCATTATTTGTGTCCTCGTTCTTGTGATTGGACAGAAATCCGAAGCCGCTAAGGCTCGGGCTTTTAAAAAATGATCTATCAGTAATCCAATGTGTAGGGCCGCCGGAGTGCGGCCCTTTCCAATTTTATTGCCTTACAGGAAAAAAAGTTGAATATGAATATTGCTTTTTCAGATAGGCTAAGGCTCAATAAGCCACTTATCGAGAATCAAAATTGAGGAATTTACAACATGGCAATCTTATGGAGATCTTCTGCGTTAGCACATCGCCACGCAGAAATAGGTGGCGAGCTGGAGGACTGGAACGGGATGGGGACTGCCTGGTTTTATGATCATACACCCGAGCGCGCCAAAGCTGATTATGAAGCTGTGCGAACTAAGGCAGGTTTGATGGACGTATCAGGATTGAAAAAAGTCCATGTGGTTGGTGCTGACGCAGCATATGTAATTGATCGAGTAACAACTCGGAACGTTGAAAAAATTGCACCAGGCCGAGCTACATATGCGTCAATTTTAAATTCTGAAGGTAAATTTATCGATGACTGTGTCATTTATCATATAGCGGTAAATTCATGGTTAGTTGTACATGGTACTGGTGCCGGCATGGAGCAACTTGCCGCTGCTGCAGCTGGTAAAAACTGCGAAATTCTCATGGATGACGATCTTCATGACATGTCGTTACAGGGCCCCGTTTCGGTTGATTTACTAGCGCAAGAAATTCCATCAATCCGTGATCTTGCTTATTTTGGGTTGATGCAGACCCGCCTGTATGGTCGTGATGTTATGATTTCGCGCACAGGATACACGGGTGAGCGTGGCTATGAAATTTTCTGTAGTGGGAAAGATGCAACTCACCTCTGGGATAATATTCTAAATGCTGGCAAAGATATGGGCGTACGCCCGGTACAGTTTTCGACGCTAGATATGTTGCGTATTGAGAGTTATTTGTTGTTTTATCCGGGTGACAATTCAGAGACTTTCCCTTTTGCGGATGAGACTTGTGGCGACACTCTTTGGGAACTTGGTTTAGAATTCACTGTTTCGCCGGGAAAAGAAGGTTTTGTAGGAGCGGAAAATCACTATGCATCCGAAGGGAAAGAAAGATTCAAGATTTTTGGTGTTCAATTAAGCGACAGTATGGATCAAATGGAAATGCACGCGAGAGTATTGCAAAATGGTAAAAATGTAGGTGTTATAACTTACGGGTTATCGTCTGAATTGAACGACTACAGCGTTGCGATTGCTCGTCTTGATCCGTCGGTCGCTAAAGCCGGAACATCGTTAATTGTGAAACAGCCTGATGGAACGGAACTAGCTGCAACAGCAGAAGAAATGCCGTTTTATGATAAAGATAAAACTATAAGAAGCGCTAAAGGTTAATAAATTTGGGTGCTGTTGAAGGAGCAGCACTCTACTACTTTTTAAAGGAGTAAGATGTCGAAATTTACCTTCCCTGAAAGTATTAAAAGCCGCCCTGTCTATGGAACACTGGCAATGCGTGACGGACCGGCTCATTTATTGGTTGCAGATGGTCATGGTGCTGAGGCCATACTTGATGTGGCTACTCCAATTATGATGACAAAAGCGCATATTATCTACCTTCCTAAGGGCGAAAAATTTGCAAACAGGCTGCGCTCACTTAATCCAATTTCGTTTTATTCAGGTCCAAGTTATTCCGCCGCAACATCGCGTTTGGTCAAAGTACTTTCTGATGCAAAAATGGGATTACAAGTATACTTAGCGGGTACTGAGGGTTTAATAGGTCAGGCCCAAAACGCAGCTATGGAGGCTGGTATTCCGCACAATGCTATTCAGACAGAGCATCGTGGCAGTATCGCACGGCGTATGCAGTGTGTTCACTGTAAAGGTATTACCGAAGACGTGGAAATAGATCCTTTTATTTGTGAACACTGTGGTCTCAGCTTGTTTGTACGCGATCATTACTCTCGTCGCCTCGCAGCTTATCAGGGGGTTTGCATTGATGCAGAAGACCCAGGCAATATACCGAAATCCAAGGGGATTTACGAATGAGTGGGATAGAGAAGATACAAGTAGTGGTTACAAATATTGTGCGATTGAATGAGCTTGTCACTCGGTTTGAGTTCAAACGAACCGATGGAAAACTATTGCCAACATTTTCTGGCGGCGCTCATACGGTTGTGGAAATGCAAGATGGTGAAATCACTCGATTGAATCCCTATTCTCTGATGTCAGATCCGATGTGTCAGCGTGCTTATGCCATTTCTGTTCGGCGTGATGACGAGGGACGGGGTGGTTCGCTTTTTATGCACAATAAAGTCTCGGTTGGGGACAATATGGTAATCTCATATCCGATAAACCTTTTTAGTCTTGATCTGCGAGCAAAAAAACATCTCTTCATAGCTGGTGGAATTGGGATTACCCCGTTTCTTGCACAAATCAAACAATTAGACCGTTTTAACGGTTACTGGAATCTTCATTATTCCTGTCGGTCTGAAAGCTTGGGGTCATATGTAGACGAGCTTACTGATCAACATCCTAATGAAACGCATGTTTATTATGATGACAAAGATCAACAAATTGATTTGGTTAAACTATTAGAGGGACAACCTTTAGGGACACATGTTTATGTCTGTGGCCCTAAAGGCATGATTGATTGGGTGTGCAATACAGCTTCAAAAGAAGGCTGGCCTCGTGAAGCAATTCACTACGAAGAATTCCTTGCCCCAAAACCTGGCAAACCTTTTGAGGTTAAGCTGGCGGTTTCAGGAAAAGTTATTCAAGTAGGTGAGCAAGAAAGCCTTTTAGAAGCTATTGAGCGTGAAGGCATCGATGCACCTTATCTTTGCAGGGGTGGCGCTTGTGGGCAATGTGAAACCGCAGTGATCGACTATGCTGGAAATTTCATTCACCGTGATCATTGGTTGGGTGAAGATGAACATAAGAGCGGTCAAAAAATTATGCCTTGTGTAAGCCGATTTGAAGGAAAAATTTTGGTTTTGGACCGTTAGTACAGCGGTAGGAGAAACAATAATGACCATTCAATTTAATGATGAAACATTCCGAGATGATTACTCTTTTTTTAACTCTGAGAGAGCAATTAAAAGATTTCCGTTTCCGTTCCATGAAGACAGTTACATGTATTCAGTAAATATGGAGCAGCATCGTGGCGGGCCAGTTGATTCCATCTATGAAAAACGTTTTGATGTTGACGAACATTACGTAGCTGAAATGCGTGATAGAGCTTTAGTTTTGGCAGACGATCCACTGCGCTGTCAATCACTGCCGCATATGACGCTTGCGGGGTGGGATTTGCTTGAATTGATTATGGTGACAAAATCTGAAGATTATCCAGATCTTTTTAAGCTTCATCGCGATGGCAATAAATGGCGCTGGGTAAATAAACCTCTGGGCATAGATGATAAATTTGTTTTTCTGGATGAAACAACTCTCCCGTATGGTCCGATGGAATATATCACTCGGCAAGCACAAGGTGATTTTTGCGTTTTGGATCAGCGTGATGATAATTTGTGGATGGATGCAGGAATGGTAACCACCCAAGCAGACTGGTCATTAGATTTTGACATTGGAATGAATTTTTTTGAGTGGCACGCACCTGTACCTCTAGCCCATGAAAAGGGTATATTTGTCCGTGCTTTGAAATTTTTGTTAAATATTCAGCAAGGCGCACCTGCGCGTCGGTTGAATTGGACAATGACCGTCAATCCCCTTTTAGATACAAGCCCTGAAAACTATCATAAATGGGGAATTCAAAAAACCACACTGACGCCAAAAAACATTGGAGCAAAGCAACACTTGCGCGTGGAGCTACAAACCTTCTTTCGTCTCCCGCGGTCTAATGGGTTAGTTTTTCCGATTAGGTGCTATTTGTGCAGCTTTCAGGACATTATGACAGTTCCAAAATGGGGTCGTCGTTTGCACCGTGTTATCCGAGATCTGCCGGAAGAGCTTGCAACGTATAAAGGTTTTATCGATAATCGGCCAATGATGCTGGAATATTTGAAAAATTTTGATGATGGTCTTCCAACATCTCTTGGTATTTGGCCTGAAATCGACACTGAACCAAAACTCCAAAAATGATCAATTTCGTGGGCTAGATAAGCTGATTAAGTCAAATTACCTGAAATTTCTGTTTTAGGAATTGGTGGTCAAACGTAGAGTGTGCATAGTTTTAAGCATTCAGAACTATATCTCGTTCTCTATGGTCAATAATGATACGCACTGATGGTTTTATTAGCCGTCCTGAGGATAGCTAATTATAGACAAGTATCGCGCTGGCAGCGAGATAAGATTTTCTGGGCCATGTGGTGCATCGGCGTCAAAAAACAGCGTATCGCCTGGTTGCAAGTTATAAACATTATCACCATGTCGATATTCTACTTCTCCATCCAACATGTAGATCGTTTCTATACCCGCGTGTTGGAAAGTTGGAAAAACGTCAGATTTATCCGAAAGTGTTATAAGGTATGGTTCCACCATCACCCCACTAGCATTAGATCCGATGTGACCAAGTAAGTTGTACTGATGATTTGCTCGAGTTCCTTCTCGTTCTAATTCCACACCAGCTCCTGCCTTTGTATGAACAGCTGTGCGAGTTTCTTCAAAACGTCGAAAAAAGTTTGTTAACGGCACAGATAACGCATTAGCAAGGCTCTGTAATGTTGTGAGCGATGGGGAAGTGTTGCCATTTTCAATTTTTGATAACATTCCAATCGAAATACCAGTGATTGAGGATAGCTCGGCCACTGTAATTTCTCTTTTGCGGCGATAGGTGCGAACTTCTCGACCAATAGCGACTTCAAGAACCTTCTCACGATTTTCATCTATGCGGTGAGGATCTTGTTTTAAAACAGTGTTTGCCATTACCACTTTCGAATTTTCTATGTTCATAATTAAAATGCTTCGCTTTGGGCTAGTGTGCCGATTCCAATTGTTCGAAATCTAAATACTAGTATACCATGAATTTTTCCTGATAGGATAATTATATGTATGCTCATGAAAAAAAAGACATAGGATTTTTAATTTTTCCTGGCTTTCCTATGGCCTGCCTCACATCAATGATTGAGCCGTTACGTGCAGCAAACGAAATTGTGGGATATGAAGTTTTCCGTTGGTCTCTTGTTTCTGAGGATGGAGGTCGCACCGAAGCTAGCGCACGTGTTTCATTTGAGCCTGATAAATCTTTGTGCGAAATAGATAAAGTTGACCAGATTTATTTATTAAGTGATCCGTCTTCAAATTTCAAAAGTTCTAAAAGATCGCACGGACATTTGCGTAAATTAGCAAAGCATGGTGCTATACTTGGAGCAGTAAGCGGAGGAGTTTTCCCTTTGGCCCGTTCGGGCCTCTTGACTGGATATATTGCGTCAGTGCACTGGTGTTATGAAGGAGCCTTTGGGGAAGAGTTCCCAGAGCTGAAAACTTCAAAAGATGTGATCACTATCGATAGCTGTCGTATTACTGCTTCGGGAGCTGCCGCCGCATTTGATCTTTCCTTGCATATGATTGAGGAGGCCTTTGGGGCTGATGTTGCGACGGAGGTCGCCTGTTGGTTTCAACATCCATTAGTGCGAGGGCAGGGGGTGTCACAGCAAAAGCCAACCTTTGCTAACGAAAGTACAAATGACATGTTGCCATCAAGTGTCCGTGATGCTGTGACGATGTTTTCAAATCACTTAGATGATCCATTAAATATTTCTGACGTAGCGCGTGAGGTTGGCGTTTCTGTACGGCAACTTGAGCGTCTTTTCCAAAAAACAACAGGTAGAACTCCGCTTATTTACTATCGCTCTTTGCGGATGCACAAAGCTCGTCAATTACTAGTTTATGGTACATATTCAATAGCACAGATCGCGGCGGCTGTTGGCTACTCCTCTTCATTTACATTAAATAAAAATTATTTAGAAGTTTTTGGTATTCTCCCCAGAGAAGAACGCAAAAAGGTCAACATGTTTCGAGTAAGTCAAGAGCATTAGGGTCCAACAAGTTAAGCACACGATTTTGCAGCTATCATAAATGCATGATGTAATGTTGCAGCGGAAGCACGTGGGCCGAAAATACGTATGTGTGTTTGATATTTCAGACATAATACAAAACAGCTTAATTGGTGTATAGTTGTTCGTCGTGCTTCCCCGACTTCCATTTTTCGAATGGGAGCGGCGCAAAGCCTTTCCATGACTTCTGAAACTCCAGAGCCGGTTAGATCAAAACATACCCAAGCCCCTGATTGTTCAGTAATTGAAGCAGTATTTAAAAAAAATGATTTAAGATTATTGGCAAGAAGCTCATGTGTACTTTTAGGAGCTTTGATCATCCACTGGTCAGGAGAAATCCAAAAACCGACCTCTGTATTATCTAAAGTTGCTTGCCCTGGCTTTGGTATGTCACCAAGTATTTTTTTGATTTTGTCACGGCAATCATTTTCGTATCCTTTTCGCGCGGCTACTGATGCCAGCGCTAAATCATCATTTTCGGTTATGATTATGCGCTCAAATTTATCAATGCGAGTTTCTAGCCCGCCAAGAGCAGTAATTGGTTGAAGATCATGCACGGAGACGCTCTCCTTCTGGATCTAAAAAGTGAGGACTGACTATCTCTATCTTAGTTTCAACTTTTGTTAGTGGACTAACTAGCCTCATGTGCTCTCCAATCCGCTCCGTCCCGTTTTTAAGAAAGCCAAGAGCAATCGCATGTCCAAGATTAGGTGAATAGCATGATGATGTTATATAACCTTGATCATGAACAGCAGTTATTGGTCCAGTAATATTCATTAAGTGAGCGCCTGCTGGGATGGATGCTTCAGAAAAAATTGGCTTGATTCCAATCTGACGCAAATCACTGGTAGTATTCAGACCCTCGCGTTCAGATAATATCGATCCAATACTATCTTTTTTCTTTGAAATCATCCGCCCCATACCTAAGTTTTGCGCTGTTGTAGTACCATTAAGCTCATTACCAGCGGCGTGGCCTTTTTCAATGCGCATGACGCCCAGAGCTTCAGTCCCATATGGCGTGATGTTAAATTCTGCTCCAACTTGCATTATCTTTCGCATTAGAGCATCACCATATGCGGTCGGAACAGCAATTTCATACGCAAGCTCTCCGCTAAAAGAAATGCGAAATAATCGCGCTCTTAAACCACCACACACGGTGATATTAGCACAAGCCATAAATGGGAAAGCGTCGTTTGAAATATCTTGATCGACAATCTTCCGCAAAACTGACCGACTGTTAGGGCCTGCTACTGCATATTGTGCCCATGCCTCAGTTGTTGAGATTAATTGTACGTCTATGTCAGGAAAAAGGCATTGGCGTACGAATTCCATGTGCCGATACACAGGGAGAGCATTGGCTGTGGTTGTCGTAACTACAAAGTGGTCTTCAAACAATCTTGCGGCAGTTCCATCATCCATAGCAATGCCGTCTTCACGCAGCATTAATCCGTAACGCGTTTTTCCAACTGCAAGCTTTGCAAACCCATTACAATAGATTTTATTCAAAAAATCAGCGGCCTCTGTACCCTGAACGTCAATCTTTCCGAGGGTAGTAACATCACAGACCCCAACCGACTTTCGTGTAGCCAAAACTTCGCGATCCACGCTTTCTCGCCATGTTGTCTCTCCGTCGCGTGGAAACCACTGAGCACGAAGCCAATTGCCGACTTCAACAAAGACAGCGTTATGTTCTGTGGCCCACTGATGGCTGGGGGTTAGACGTTTAGGATGGAAATCTTGTCCACGATGGCGTCCACCAAAGGCACCTATTGCGGTAGGTGTGTAGGGCGGACGAAAAATAGTAGTTCCTGTTTCTGGGATAGATTTTCCAGAAAGCTCCGCCATAATGGCTAAACCGCCCATATTTGATGTTTTGCCTTGGTCCGTTGCCATGCCTAAAGTTGTATATCTTTTGAGATGTTCAACGGAGCGGAAACCCTCCTGATAGCTTAGTTTGACGTCTTTCACTGTCACGTCGTTTTGTTGGTCAAGCCATGCGCGCGAGCAACCCTCTACATACCAAAATGGAGTAAGATTTATGGTGGCGTCTTCTGCTGTTGGCAAATTGAAGCTAGTTTTTTTCAAGTTGAGCGCCTCAATAGCCGCTGTCTGCCCACCTCGTAGAGCTCCGGCAGTAGAAAAGTCCCCATTAGCCGCACCGGCAACAGTCATTCCGGGGGGCAAGTCATGTCCTGGGACGAATGCTGCTAAATCCTTATTCCACTGAGGACGCCCTCGTTGATGGCAGGTCATATGTACATTTGGGTTCCATCCACCCGACATACCTATTGCTCCACATTTGATCGACTTAACTGATCCATCTTTCAGCCGCACCTCCGCAAATGTTAAGCCGAGCCTTCCTTTGGTGTTGATAATTTCACCATGCAAAACTTCGTAATCCAAACTGGTGGGCGCATCTGACCGCACATCAACGACAGCAGCGATTTTTACACCTTTGTTATGAAGATCAACGGCAGTGCGGTGGCCATCATCATTATTAGTAAAAATTGCAACTCGCTTGTCAGCTGTTACAGAAAAGCGATTGGCGTAAGTTCGCAAAGCAGAAGCAAGCATAATTCCGGGACGATCATTATTCTCAAATGCGATAGGCCGTTCAATTGCTCCACCTGCTAAAATTGTTCTTTGGGTATATATGCGCCACAAAATTTGTCGGGGCTTATCAATCTCAGGTTGTAAGACATGATCGCTGATGCGTTCGACGGCTCCATAGGTCCCATGGTCAAAAGCGCCTATCACTGTAGTGCGTGACATGACCCGAACATTTGGCATGTTTTTCAATTCACCAACGATTTTAATAGCCCATTCCGAGCCACTAATGTCTTCAAGCAAAAACGTCTCACTATTTAGGCGTCCGCCCATGCAGAAGTCTTCGTCAGCTATAATCACTTGTGCTCCTGATCGAGCAGCGGTTATGGCAGCAGCCAAGCCAGAAGGGCCTGATCCAATAATTAACAAATCACAGTGTAGAAATCCTTTATCATAAACATCCGGATCATCTTTCAGCGACAGTGATCCAAGGCCAGCAGCATTGCGAATAATAGGTTCATAAATTTTTTCCCAAAATGCTGCTGGCCACATAAATGTTTTATAATAAAATCCTGCAGTCAAAAAGTTTGATAGACGATCGTTGATGGCCAATAGATCAAAACGCAAAGAGCCCAATCGGTTTTGGCTTTTTGCAACCAGTCCATCATACAGTTCAGCTGTTGTTGCTCGTGTGTTTGGCTCTTGTCTGTCTCCCGCTCTCAATTCAACAATTGCATTTGGCTCTTCAGAGCCGGCGGTCAGCAAGCCACGTGGGCGGTGATATTTAAACGAACGTCCCATGAGGCGCACGCGATTTGCTAATAATGCTGATGCAAGCGTATCACCTGCGTGACCTTTGTATCGTTTACCATCAAATATGAACTGGTGAGATGTGTCCCTTTGGATTTGCCCACCTGTAGAAAATCTATTTGTTTGGGTCATTTGCTTCGTCCCCGTTCGCGCGCGACATTCTGGGCAAGTTCAACTGAGGAAATTTCGTGGGTGACAGTATTACGAGTAACAACTAACCAAGATCTATCGCCAGCTTCGTGGAACCAAAGTTCTTTATGCCAGCCCGCTGGATTGTCGCGTAAATAACCATAGTTATAGAAATCCTCTGCGGCTGTTTCAGACTGCCAATTTGGACGATCTATTAGTTTAGCATCCCCCAGATAGGTAAATTCTGCCGCATCTCTTGAACCTAGAAGTGGATGTTCGATAATCATGACACGCGTCCTCTCAGTGCAGGTTGGGTTGATTGCCCATACCTTTTTCATCTATCATTAAACCTTTTTCAAAGCGATCAAAGCGATAGGCCTTAGCGGTGGGATGAGGTTCGTCTTTGGCTAATAAATGCGCAAAGCAAAATCCGCTGGCTGGCGTAGCTTTAAATCCTCCATAACACCAGCCCCCATTGAAATAGAGACCTGTAATATGTGTACGGTCTATTATCGGAGAACCATCCATCGACATATCCATAATGCCGCCCCACATGCGCAGTAATCGTGCACGCCCAAATGCTGGAAAAATGGCCATTCCTCCCTCGCACACGTCTTCTACTGTTGGTAGGTTGCCGCGTTGTGCATACGAATTGTAGCCATCTAAATCACCGCCAAAGACCAGGCCACCTTTATCGGATTGACTTACATAAAAATGGCCAGCTCCAAATGTAACGACACCAGGTAAAATAGGTTTCAAACCTTCGGATACAAATGCTTGCAATACGTGGCTTTCCATCGGTAGGCGCATTTCTGCTTTTGCCATCAATCTCCCTGACGATCCTGCAACAGCACAACCCACTTTTTTAGAGCCTATAAACCCTCGTGAGGTTTCAACACCAAGGCACTTGCCATTTTTTATTCGAAAACCAGTAACTTCACAATTTTGAATAATGTCAACGCCATGGCTGTCGGCTCCCCGCGCATAACCCCACGCGACAGCGTCATGGCGTACGGTCCCGCCGCGGTGTTGGGCTAAACCGCCTTTAATTGGAAAGCGTGCGTCTTTTGTATTGAGGAACGGGTAACGTGCTTTTATTTGTTCGGTTGATAGAAGTTCTGCATCTGCACCGTTCAGGATCATAGCGTTTCCACGTCTTATAAAAGCGTCACGTTGCGCATCAGAGTGGATTAAATTTAAAATACCGCGCTGTGATATCATTGCGTTATAGTTAAAATCTTGTTCCAAACCTTCCCAAAGATTTAACGAGAATTCATAAAATGGTTCGTTGCCGTCCAGCAGATAATTTGAACGAATAATAGTTGTGTTACGCCCGACATTGCCGCCACCGATCCAACCTTTCTCGATCACTGCAACGCGCTTTTGTTCGAATTCTTTTGCGAGATAAAACGCTGTTGCTAATCCGTGCCCACCACCTCCAATGATTATGATATCATAATAGTCTTGTGGCTCTGGGTCGCGCCAAGCGGGCTGCCACCCTTTATGGCCGGTCAAGGCCTCTTTGATAACTTTGAAACCCGAGTAGTGCACAATTAGCTCCCATATCAGCTATATTATTTCTAATATATGATAAAAAATATTCATTTGTGAAGTTTGAGATTAGACGTTGACCGTTGCATTTGCGACATCCCTAGCTAATTAAATTATAGCACTGATAAGAAAAAAACTTGATTGACAGGAATAATCTGCGAGACTGATCGTAGATGCATACTGCAGCATACAGAATCGCTGAATTTTGTGTCTGAGGTCGTCAACAAATGAATGTTGGCAAGGCTTCCCACGAGGGGGCTGCAACTAGGGAGATTGATAATGAATAAGTTTACTACAGCGCTATCCGCCGGGGTTCTTAGCCTCGCACCTTTAAGCGGTTTCGCCGCTGACAGCGATGATCCGATAGTAATTCCAATTCACAACTGGTCAAGCCAGATTGTGATGTCTAACGTGGTGGGTCAAATGCTTGAGCAAAACGGCAATGCAGTCGAATATGTTACAACTGATAGCCAAGCGGTCTATGAATCTGTGCGTCTTGGTGATGTATCGCTGGAGTTAGAAGTTTGGGAAGGTGCGTTTGGTGCTTCTTTCCGTGCGGCTTTGGAAAAAGGTGGTATTGTGGACGTTGGCGACCATAATGCTGTTACCCGTGAGGACTGGTGGTATCCGATGTGGACCAAAGATGCGTGTCCAGGCCTTCCAAGCTGGGAGGCTTTGAATGATTGTGCTGCGGTGTTTGCGACAGCGGAAACTGGTGACAAAGGCCGATATCTTGATGGTCCAGTAGACTGGTTGAAGCACGGTCAGGAACGCGTCGAAGCTTTGGGCATGGATTTTGTCGTTGTTAACGCTGGTTCAGCGGCCGCTCTTTGGGCGGAAATTGGAGCAGCCGAAGCTGATAAGCGTCCGGTTGTTGTCTTCAATTGGACACCAAATTTTGCTGAAGCGGTTTGGCCCGGTGAGTTTGTAGAGTTTCCGAAGTGGGTTGATGGATGCGATAAAGACCCTTCCGTTGGTCCAAATCCTGATGCTCTTTACGATTGTGGCAATCCGGCGAGTGGATATCTCAAAAAAGCCGCGTGGGAAGGCATGGCAGATAAATGGCCAAGTGCATATGCTGTACTTGAAAAAATTAGCTTTACTAACCCACAGATTGCCGAAATGGCAAAGATGGTAGATATCGATGAGATGGAACCTGAAGAGGCCGCCGAAGCTTGGCTGGAAAACAATAAGGATGTCTGGGAAAGCTGGTTGAACTAAACCACCTTAGGTGTTTTGAATTGTCCCCGTCCAGTTATCTGGGTGGGGATATCTAACAATATCATTAGCCACCTAAAAGGATAACCATGTCTATCGATATTCCGGTCATTTCCTGTAAAAACGTTTGGAAAATTTTTGGACCTGACCCCAAAAAGTTTTTGAATAATATGTCGGATGATATGACTTTTGAAGAAATCCGTGCGGCTGGCTATATTTCTGGAGTTCGAGACGTCTCTATTGACGTCAATAAAGGTGAAATGCTCGTAATCATGGGCCTGTCAGGCTCTGGAAAGTCAACTCTTGTACGTTGCTTTTCTCGACTGCATGATGTCACTGGAGGTACAATCGCAGTTGAGGGTCAGGACATCGTTTCTATGTCTGAAAATGATTTAATCGAACTGCGTCGGTCTAAAATGGGTATGGTTTTTCAATCATTTGGATTACTGCCGCACCGGACTGTTTTGCAAAATGTTGCATTTCCGTTAGAGATGCGTGGCCAAGATAAACATACGCGTCGTGAACGGGCTTTAGAAGTAGTTAAACTTGTTGGTCTCGAGGGCCGTGAAGATTATTTCCCAAGAGAATTGTCAGGTGGACAACAACAACGTGTAGGCATCGCACGCAGTTTGGCAATTGAACCAGATATTTGGTTTTTAGATGAACCATTCAGTGCGCTTGACCCGCTTATCCGTAAGGAAATGCAGGATGAGTTTTTGCGACTGCAACAAATGCTTAATAAGACCATTGTGTTTATCACACATGACTTTGACGAAGCGCTAAGGCTGGCGGACCGAATTGCAATTATGAAAGACGGTGCGGTCGAACAATGCGATACTCCGGATCAAATTGTATTGCATCCAGCGACTGATTATGTCCGTAAATTTACTGAAGACATTGATAAAGCCCGCGTAGTTCATGCCGGGGTGCTTACGCAAAAAGGCGTAGTTGGAGAGGGTGATGCATTAGATGCTATGACCACTGTGCACGATATGGCCCGCATGCTTGTAAATGATAGTCGTGAAATGATTCCAGTCAAAAATGGTGACAGCTTAATTGGGGCTATGCCACGAAAAGATGCATTAGATATTTTGCTTGGATCTGAAAAAAATGAGTTCTGAGATTGTAAAAATTCCTGCGGGTAAGGGCTACTATACAGATTTTCAATTAGCCATTGCGATGGTTTTTATAGCAATTTTCATGATTTTGTTGCAATATTTAGGTTCTCTGCCTGCCTGGCTATACCGAGTTCCAGAAGAAATCATTCCCAATTTTGCGCAATGGTTAGATGTCATTTTTAACTTTGTAAAAGATGATCTCGGTGTTCTGGTATTTACCCGATTTTTGACTGGTGGACTTGAATGGTTATTAGATTTTTCTGCTAACGTCTTTTTTGGGAAAAGGCGCTTTCCTAACGTCGGTCCAATGCCTTGGACTGCAGTTGCTGCAGTCGCTGCCGTGATTGGCTATTATTTGGGGGGTTGGAAGCTCGCATTGCTTGGCGGCGGAACAATGGTTTGGACTGCACTTATCGGGCAGTGGAAAATTGCAATGCAGACAATGTCTGTTCTGACGATTGCGGCGCCTCTTGCTTTTGCCATCGGTCTGTCACTTGGAGTTGCGGCTTGGAAATACCCGTGGGTGGATCGTGTTATAAAGCCCATTTTATCAGTTCTCCAAACTTTGCCATTTTTCACTTACCTTTTACCAGCTGTTATATTTTTCAAAGTAGGGCCGACAGCTGGTGCTGTTGCTACAACTATTTATGCTATACCTCCTATGATTTTAATGACGACATTAGGCCTCAAGAAAGTATCTTCGGAAGTTATTGAAGCTGGTAAAATGAGTGGCTGTACTCGTGGTCAGATGCTGCGCCATGTTTATATTCCTTCGGCCCGTACTGAAATCCTTGTTGGTGTGAACCAAGTTATTATGTTGTGTCTGGCAATGGTGGTTTTGACTGCATTCATTGGAATGCCAGGCCTTGGTGCAAAACTGCTGGCAATGATGGGTAGTTTTAAGCTTGGTCGCTCATTTGAAATTGGCGTTACCATTGTTTTACTAGCAGTCATGTTGGATAGGATGTCAAAAGCATGGGTAATAAAACAACCTGAACATTTCGAACGTGGAACTCCTTTATGGAAACGTCATAGTATGCTGTTGCTCGGTCTTGCGGTTTTTGTCGGTTTCACACTTCTATCATTAGTAATTCCATTTTTGGCAGAGGTGGGGCGCGGTCAGAACTTTAGCCAAGGTAAAGAGCTTGATAACATTATTAAAGGATTTTTGAATATCGAATGGGTAAAGGTAACAACGGGTTTTCTAAGAGCTTTTTTGAACGTCCAAGTTCTCATACCATTCAGGAATTTCCTGCTATCTATTCCAACTCCAGGTTTTATTTTACTGGTGGTTGCGTTTGCCCTTAGTATTGCAGGAAGAAAAGAAGCAATTTTTGCCCTTATTTTTTTCTCGCTTGTGGCATTATCAGGTTGGTGGGATCGCGCCATCATTACGTTATACTCTGTAATATCTGCCGTAATCTTAGCCGCATTAATAGGCTTGCCCGTTGGTATTTTTGCAGCGCGGTCAGTGAAATGGTCAGAACGTGTTCTGCTTATTTGTGATACGGCGCAAACTTTTCCCAGTTTTGTCTATTTGATCCCAGCTATTATGCTTTTTGGCATTACGGATATTGCAGTAATTTTTTCGATTCTTATTTTTGCAATGGTACCGTTGACGCGTTATACGATTGAAGGACTGCGAACAGTCCCCCAAGAGATGACTGAGGCGGCAGATATGTCTGGTGCAACACGCATTCAAAAGCTTTGGAGTGTACAGCTACCATTAGCGCTACCAACAATGGCAGTTGGATTCAATCAAGCTATCATGTTTGCATTTTTCATGGTGATAATAGCGGCCTTCATTGGAACTCAAGATCTAGGTCAAGAACTACAAAGAACTCTAGCGGGAACAGATTTAGGCAAAAACTTTGTCCTTGGAATATGCGTCTCTTTGATGGCGTTGACTTTTGATTTTACAATTATGAAGTGGGCTGCAGATAAGAAAAAAATGTTAGGTTTGGCATAATCTTTCCAGACAGTTAGTGAAGCCTTTAAATGGCAGAGGCTGTAATCATTAGTAGATTAGTCTCCTAGTTAAAAAGTTGTTTCTATTTAAATCTTGATTTAAAAGCTGTTAGATAAAATAAAATTTTAGTTTGATTTTTGTCTCGTAGAAGCACCGGACCCAACAGTTTATTTTTTATTTTTAAATGCGCATTGTAAACCATAAAGCGATGCTGCCAGTGATGGACCAATACCGAAAGCAAAAAATAATGTCCCGATGCCTGCTACACCGCCTAGGGACCATCCAATTGCTACAACTGACAATTCGATTGTACTTCGTACCCAAGCTATTGGAAAATTTGTCACTTTTTGTATGCCGGTCATTAACCCATCGCGAGGGCCAGGCCCAAGATTTGCAATTAAATACAAGGCTCCGCCTAAGCCAGTGATTATTACCCCTATCAAACCCTCAGCAATTTTAAGACTTAGATGATTGAATTTCGGTAGAAAAGGAAGTACGAGATCTAGCACTAAAGCAATAATTATTATGTTCATTATTGTTCCAAAGCCAGGCATTTGTCTGAGTGGCACCCAAAGTATCATAACAAAAATGCTTATAATAAAAGTTGCGAAACCAATGCTCCAACCGGTTATATTTTTTACCCCCTGTGCAAATACTGTCCAAGGACTGACACCAATACCTGATGAAATTAAAAGTGCTTCTCCAAGACCAAATAAAAAAAGACCTAAAATCAAAATAAAAACCGAAATCAAAGGCGGGCGAACTGTCGAAGCTGATGGAGAGCTCCAAAATAGTTTTGGCACTGATTTAACTTTTAAGAATTTGAGTTTTATATTCATATTTTTAAACATCTCATAACCCGTAAATTTAGGGTTTTTCTATATATTACCAGTTACTTTTGCTTTAGTTATATTACAATATGTCCTTATTGATTATCTGCTACCCTGTTCGTTTCAATCGATATCAGATCGTTGGACTATGTGTCCAAAATTAACGTCCGCTACTTAGTTTTAATGTAAAATCTCTACGTGAACTTCTGAATTAGATCGGAAGCATATAGATTTTGTTGCTTTAACAATGCAGGTTAGACCTTAGATGGGATTTATTTATGGTCCGATTAAGGTAACGTTAGTGTGTATTATTAGGGCAAGGTATGGATTATCATTTAACTCGTCGGGCATTTTTAAATGGCATCGCTTCTGTCGGTGGCATTGGTGCTGCTTATATGGCGTTGACCGCATTTGACATGATGGGACACGGTGCTCTGGCTCAGAGCAAAACAACTGCGGCACTACCGTCTGATAGTCTAAAGGGTAAATCAATAATAGTAATTGGGGCAGGTCTTGCTGGGCTATGTTCTGCTATGCGTGCCGCGCGCGCCGGCGCAAATGTCCAGATTCTGGAGGCTACAAAACGTGCGGGTGGACGCAGTATGACCTTGCGTAACGGTGATAGTTTCCGCGAATTGAATTGGAATTCATCCTCTAAAATGGTTTTTGAACAGGTTAGTGAGGTGTCTCCTAACGACCCTGATAATTACCTAAATGCTGGGCCTGGCCGAATTCCACAACATCACTCGCGGGTACTTGATTATTGCAAAGATCTTGGCGTTGCCTTGCAACCATACCTTTATGTGGACAAAGCTAACTTGTTGCAAAATGACGCCTGGAACCAAGGCAGACCTGTTCAGGCTAGGCGTTTAAAGAACGATCTTCGTGGACATTTGGCAGAGCTGATAGCCAAAGCCAAAAATAAGAACACTTTGGATCTCGATATGAGCCCTTCAGACACAGAAGCCTTTTTGCAAATGTTGACTCATTTTGGTCAGCTGTCTGAGGAGGGTGCAAAGTTAGTCTACACAGGAGCGTCTTTAAAAAATGATTATATTCGTTCTGGTTATTCAATCAATGCTGGTAATGTTCGAAATTCGGGTAAGCCGTGGCCGACCCTGACGCTGGATGACATTATGCAATCAGACTTTTGGAATTCTGAGATGTTTAATGACTTAGAATATTTTTGGCAGACGTCTTTGATGCAGCCTATTGACGGCATGGACATGATTTGGAAAGGTTTTTTGCCTCAAGAAACGCCTAGTGGCACAGTTGAGAGTATGATTGTCTATGACACACCAGTGGAGTCCATTTCTGTAACCTCCTCTAATGCTCTGGTGACTTCTGTAAATGGTGCACAGTACTCGGCTGACTTTGTAATTGCCACTTTATCAGCACCTATTTTAGCACGCTTAGACGGAAATTTTATCGATCCTATCATGCGAGATAATCTATCTCGAGTTGATATTGAACCAGCATGTAAGGTGGGTTTTCAGGGTAGGTCACGTTTTTGGGAACAAGAAAACCGTATTTATGGCGGAATCTCTTGGACAAAAGGGATTATCAGACAAATTTGGTACCCAAATTATTCTTTCAATTCTCCTACTGGTATTTTGACCGGTGCATATAATGAAGGCGAACAGGCTCTTGAGTTTGCAAAGCTTTCTCGCGATCAACGATTGGAAAGTGCATTGTATTGGGGTGGAAAATTACATGATGATTATAAGGAAAAGGTATTTGCAGATAATGGTGTGTCGATAGCTTGGGCCGAAATGCCCTATCAAGCAGGTGGGTGGGCAAATGATACTGCCTATAATCAGTCAGAAGTTTTTGAATATATGGCTTCAGCTGTTCCTGTGTATCGCAAAGTTTATTTTGCTGGTGACTGGTTTAGCTACTGGCCAGGTTGGCAGGTTGGAGCACTTGACTCAGCACACTTTGCAACAGACCAAATTGTTGAAGCGTCTTTAAAAATTAAATAATTCTGGTGTTGTAACACATATGCCTTATGTGAATGGTATCACATAAATCTGGCAGTTCCTTTTTATGTATTGATATTAAATCTATGATTATAGCTATTGAGACTACTTACTCTCTTGACGCCTTTGACTAATTGATCCACCAATATCTTAGATGGTTTCCGGAGGCCGTGAGCTTAAACCGGAATGAATAGGGAATACGGTGAGGTTTCGTTATGCGTTTCCAAGGCCGTGACTGCCCCCGCAACTGTGAGCGGTTAGCGAACTCGATAATCAACCACTGAGCAAATTGCTTGGGAAGGATTGAGTAAGCTTTGACCCGCGAGTCAGGAGACCTGCCATTGAGAGTGCAACATTGTGTTGTGTAAAACTGCAACCCGGACGGGGCGTTCGGATAGGAGGCATTGATGGCTTTGCGGTTTACACCGTCTAAAGTGATATCTCTGTGGGCTGCTTGGCTTTATCGTGGAGATAAATATTAATGAATCGAAAAAACTATCATGTTCCTCTTGCCTTGCTATTTTGAGTTTATGGTTTGTTTTGTCACCTACGATGCCATGGGCATTTTAGCAGACCAATTGGTAAGATAATGAGTAACAAATGAGTGCTGCGAGCCTTAATGTGGAGAATGTGAGCTGGACCCTTGGTAACGGGCACTTACCGATACTCAATCCAACTAGCTTTGTGGTGGATGCGGGGCAAGTACTAGGGGTTGTTGGCCCCAATGGTGCTGGAAAATCAACACTTTTACGCATGCTTTATCGGTATCAGTCGCCAGTTACTGGTCGGATCTTGATAAATGGTGAGGATATCTGGGTGATGTCACCGCGAATTGCAGCCCAAAGAGTTGCAGCCGTATTACAGGAGCAACCATCGGCTTTTGGTTTAACTGTACGCGAAATTATTGCTTTAGGTCGAACACCTCATCATCGTGGCTTTTCGTCTGTGAGTTCTCTCGATGCTGAAATTATCGATGATGTTATCAATAGTCTTAATTTACAAGGGTTGGTCCATCGAGATCTGGTTTCGCTTTCTGGGGGTGAGCGCCAGCGCGTGATGATAGCGCGTGCTTTAGTGCAGAAGCCTCAGGTTCTAATTTTGGATGAACCAACAAATCACTTAGATATTCGTAATCAGCTTGAGATAATAGCTCTAGTTCGTAATCTTGATTTGACTATCATAGTATCTCTACATGATCTAAATGTTGCCGCTGATATTTGTGATGTTATCTTGATGCTTGACCGCGGCCATGCTGTTGGCTTTGGACCGGCTCAAAAGGTACTTACAGAGTCTGAGGTATCAAAGACATTTAGGATCGATGCTCGCCTAGAACACCTCAGCATCAGCGATACAAAACATTTTTCTTATCATCTACCTGATCTAAGGCAAAATTTATGAAACTCATTTTTTCGACTTTAATAGCCACTGTGATTGCGACTGAAATGCTGGCTCAGACGGTTGTGCAAAGCTGTGATCGCAAGTTGACGTTTGATGAGCCGCCAACTGCAGCGATTTCAAATGACGTTAATCTTACCGAGATGATGCTTGTGTTGGGATTAGCCGAACGTATGGTTGGCTACACTGGAATCTCCGGGTGGAAGACACTTGATCCTGTAATGAGGCTGGGCATTGCAGAGTTGCCTGAATTGTCATCAAAATATCCCAGCAAAGAAGTTTTGATCGGGGCTGACGCGGACTTTTTCTTTGCAGGATGGAATTACGGTATGAAAGTGGGGGGAGAAGTTACTCCGGATACATTGGCACCGTTTGGGATTCAAGTTTATGAACTGACTGAAAGTTGTATTCATGTAGGCAAAAAAGCTGCTGCAAGCATGAACGATATGTATAATGATTTGCGTAACCTCGGTTTGATTTTCGATCTAGGCAACAAAGCAGAAAATCTTGTAAGCGCATATGAGAAAGATTTGAATGATTATCTAGCTTCCCTTGAACCATTAAATTTTGTTCCTCGTGTTTTCGTGTATGACAGCGGTGAAGACGTTGCATTTACTGCTGGCAGATATGCAATGCCAAATGCACTAATCGAAGCTGCTGGTGGTTCCAATATAATGAAGGACTTTCAAAAAAGCTGGGCAACTGTGACTTGGGAAGCAGTGATTGAGCGAAACCCAGAGGTAATTGTGATTGTAAATTACGGTGAAGTTTCAGCAGAAGAAAAACGGGCCTTTATGATTTCTAATCCTGCGTTTTCTAATATTGACGCTGTCAAGAATGACAGATTTGTAACGCTTGAATACGTTGAGGCAACTCCTGGGCCTCGTAATATTGGGGCTATTAAAAAACTTGCTGCCGCATTTCGTGAAGAGTAAGAAATAATGGAGCGGGTGCTTCCAGTAACTTATAAACAAAGATCAATTTTTGTTATGGCGATGTGCTTTGGTTTCGTTTGTTTAATTTTTTCTATTTCTTTTGCTGTGAGTGTAGGGGCTGTTTCTATACCTTTATCCACTGTATGGGGTGTGGTTTTAAATAAAATTATTCCAGATTTTGTTGTTGTGGAATGGACTGCTGGTCGAATGTCTATAGTCTGGGATGTTCGGTTCCCACGCGTTCTGCTTGCCTGTCTTGTTGGAGCAGGCTTGGCTATGGTTGGTGCAAGTTTGCAGGCAGTGACCCGTAACCCCCTTGCAGACCCCCATTTGCTTGGTATTTCTGCCGGTGGAGCATTAGGGGCAATTTTAGCTCTGCTTCATACCGGATTATTTTTAGGACTTTTAACTGTCCCTCTTTTCGCATTTTTAGGAGCTTTAATTGCAACATTACTAGTTTTGCTGGTCTCAAATTTTGCCTCAGCAACCAGTTCTGATAGGCTGATACTCGCAGGAGTTGCGGTGTCTTTCATATTGATGTCGTTAGCAAATGTACTGATATTTTTGGGGGATCCACGTGCCACGCATACAGTAGTCTTTTGGATGTTGGGGGGACTTGGCCTCGCTCAATGGGACCAGTTGGTCTATCCACTATTTATTTTACTGGTGTGTGGATTATACCTTTATTTTAATACAGGTAAACTGAATGCGATGACTATCGGTGATGAGACCGCGAGCACATTAGGTATTTCGGTGGCTCGTTTTAGGTTGATGGTGTTTGCAGTAGGGGCTCTAATTACTGGAGTTATGGTCGCGTTTTCTGGCATTATTGGTTTTGTTGGGCTTATGGTTCCACACGTTATTCGTTTGTTGATTGGCGGTGATTATCGTAGATTATTGCCCGCTTCGGCACTTTTGGGCGCAATATTTCTAGTTTGGGCAGATGTGATAGCTCGCAACATAATGGCACCGGATGACATGCCTATTGGAATTGTAACAGGCCTAGTAGGTGGTTTATTTTTCATTTGGCTGTTGCGCCGCCGACTTGGTTAAATTTTGCATTGGTTTAAAAGGTTTTGTATCTATCTCATTTCATTGAGTATTAGTTACTGCGTTTATAGTCATTATTTTTGATGCCTAATGGTATGACTTCAGTATTTTTTTAAAAAGTTTTTGGCGCTACACTTTATCTTATATTATAAATCTGTGTGTGTCATAAGACTGATATTTATTTTTGCCATCAACCTTTAATTTGATGGAAGTTTATTCCAGAAGATTCAACTAGCTGTCATGAATCTGATTCGGTACTTTAATTGTAATTTTTGTGACTTTGGAAACTAAAGATTTTCAATCTAAATCCGATTTTTGCGTCTCCTCAAGCGAAATAAACTAAATTACTCAGGAATTTAAATAATTCCTGACAAAAACAATCAGAAAGCTTGATTTGTTTCTGATAATAGTATCTGACTGTTTTAGTAAACAAATATTAAGGAGATTTTATGTCACGTTTTTTGACAATTTTGACAGTATCTACAACAGCAACTGCACTTGTTGCTCTTGCCTCAGTAGCTATTGCTGCTGAAGGCGAGCTTAATCTTTATTCATCACGACACTACGATACAGATGAACGGTTATACTCAGAATTTACGGATGCCACAGGCATTACGATTAATAGAATTGAAGGCAAAGGTGATGAGCTGATTGCAAGAATGGAGGCGGAGGGGGCTAATTCGCCTGCTGATATTTTACTCACTGTAGATACTTCACGCTTGGAGCGTGCAAAAAACGCTGGAGTTCTACAATCGATCAATAGTGATGTGCTAGAAGTTCGTATTCCTGCAGGTCTGCAGGACAATGATAACCAATGGTTTGGGTTTAGCCAGCGGGCTAGAATAATTTTCTACGATAAGGCAGATGTGACAAATCCACCTCAAACCTACGTCGATCTAGCTGACCCTGCTTTTAAAGGCATGATTTGTCATCGGTCCTCCAGTAATGTTTATTCGCAAACACTGTTAGCATCTATAATAGAAAACCATGGTGCAGAAGCTGCAAAGGCATGGGCAGTGGGCGTGGTTAATAATTTTGCCCGTGACCCACAAGGCGGTGATACGGATCAATTGCGCGGACTAGTCTCTGGTGAATGTGATATTTCAATCTCAAATACTTACTATTTTGCCCGCGCTATTCGCAAAGATGTAAAAGGTTTGCCTGCGGATGCGCTCGCAAACATTGGCTGGGTATTTCCGGCACAAAACGCTGAGGGAGCTCACATGAACTTGTCTGGTGGTGGCGTCGCAGCAAATGCACCAAATAAAAACAATGCAATTAAGTTCATGGAGTACTTGGCGTCTGATCAAGCTCAGCAGTACTTTTCAGCTGGGAACGATGAATATCCAGCAGTTCCTGGTGTTGCACTCAGTCCGTCCGTAGCAACCCTAGGCTTGTTTCGCCCTGATTCAGTTGATCTTAGTGCTGTAGCAAAAAATGTATCTATGGCTCAGCAAATCTTTAATGAGGTCGGCTGGAGGTAATTTCGTTATACAACGGGCGATATTTATCGTCCGTTGTATTTTGGCTGTTATCCTTTGGCATGAATTTCCAACAAGTGAACTTAAATCACTCTGGAGCTCTTGATTTATATTGAGGCAATTTATCCTTTGAAATATCCTACATTCTGCTTAAACGAAATTTTGCACTACATCTCCGAAGGCTCTGATGCACCCGACGTATCAATTGAATATTTACTGTACTGTTTAGAAAGAAGTAATTATAGAAAATGAATGTATTTTTAACTTTTAAGCCCTTTTAAAACTAGAGAATATCTCTGCCGACTTATTGTTCCAGTGGCCCTACTTCGCTCTGGCAGTGGGCTTCGTTTAATCATTAATGTTAACTTCTTTTTATACATATTGCGCGTTTTGTACCTTACTGACGCAAAATTACTACGAAATGAAACTCAACTGATTAAGATAATTTTGCCAGCATTTCTTTTTGAAAAATTAATAAGCAAAGGCATCAATTGTCTCGAAGAGGGGGGTACTTTTTGGAACACTTGAAGTTTTGATCATAACCAGTTCCTATGTGAGGCTTTTATAAATTACGATCTTTCAGTTACTTTGAAGCGTTTTCTTGATGATCCTGAGTTTGTTCTTGCATTCAATTTTTTATTATAACGAAACTGCGAATACGTAATTATGTGTGTTTTTCTTCAGATAAATAACACGCAATTTGTGCAGTAGTTGATTTTTAAATTATCATGCATTCATAAAATTATCTGTGTGTGGTATTATCAAACCTACATCTAAGCTTATCTATCCGAAAAACTTGCACCTAAATTTTTATCTTTAAATACGAAGTATACTATTCCAACCAAAAAAGATACAAAACTTGACGTGAAACAAAAGAGTAATTGGCATAAAATCCTATAGTTTGTGTTTTTGTGCTATGGAGTGCTGTATTCAATGTCATAAGGGTTTTGCTAGTGTATTTTGGAAGGTGTATGAGTGCTTATAGTTATTTTACACATAACGTGTGTTGGGTTATGCATTTTAAGAATTTTGCTACGTCGGAACCGTCAACCGGAGTCTAGATTGACATGGTTGGTAGTAGTGCTTGTTCTACCAATTATTGGCATTTTGGCTTACTGCTTATTAGGCGAAACAAATATTGGTCGCAAACGCGCGGGACGGCTAGCACAAGTTTTTGATCGCCTGCCGCGGCCAGAAGAATCATTGGATGTGGCGCAAATAGTAGAACCTTCTGAAATAGATGGCCGGTTTAAAGCTTTGTTTAGGGTCGGGCAGGCTGTCAGCGGTTACAAGCCTGTAAGCTGTAATCGTGCTAACCTTCTTGCGAGCACTGATGCGACTATTGAATCGATTGTCGCCGATATTGGCGCAGCAAAACAAAATGTGCATATCATGTTTTATATTTGGTTGACGGACCATAATGGAATGGAAGTAGTCCAAGCTTTGAAAAATGCTGCTGCCCGTGGCGTGGTTTGTCGCGTTATGGTGGACGACCTCGGATCGCGTGCAATGATTAAAAGCCAAGCTTGGCAAGATTTAATAGTGGCGGGTGTTTATGTTGCGCGAGCTCTTAAAATCGGAAATCCACTTTTGCGCATTTTTAATGGGAGAATTGACTTACGAAATCATCGCAAGATTGTGGTGATTGATAACTTTATAACCTACTGTGGTAGTCAGAACTGTGCTGATGCTGCTTTCCTGCCTAAACAAAAATATGCTCCTTGGGTCGATTCAGTCATGCGGTTTGAAGGGCCTGTAGCCCGTCAAAACCAACATCTTTTCGCAAGTGATTGGATGGCGTGCGTAAATGAAGACATAAGTGACCTGTTGCTACAACCTATGCCGAATGCAGTGCCTGGTTTTATCGCACAGGTGATAGGAACTGGTCCAACAATCCGCAATTCTGCAATGCCAGAAATGTTTCAAACATTGATGTATGCTGCACAGCACGAAATCATTATAACTACACCATATTATGTGCCTAATGCAGCATTACAAGCGGCTCTTTGCGGAGCAGCAAATCGGGGCGTGAATACCACAATTATATTTCCTAAGTTAAATGATGACTTTGCAGTTGGGGCTACAGCCAAAAGTTATTATGAAGAGTTGTTAACTGCTGGAGTTAAAATTTTTGAATTTCGGCATGGTATTTTACACGCAAAAACAATGACTATAGATTCAGAAGTTACTCTAATTGGATCTGCCAATATGGACCGTCGCAGTTTTGATCTGAACTATGAAAACAATATTTTGCTGCATGATAGAGTGACGACTATCAATATGCGAGCTCGCCAATTCGAGTATGTTGCCAACAGCGATGCAGTTTCATTTGATGATGTATACTCGTGGAATTGGCGCCAACGGATTTTGAATAATAGCATGGCAATATTGGGACCAGTTTTATAGTAATTTTGTTCGTGTTTATATGAACTTGTCTATTATCTGCAGTAAGAGCGATAAAATCGTCAATACGCTGTGAGGATCAATTTTTTACTTGATGCTTTTGTTAGTCTCTTTGACCACGTATATATCGAATAGATAAATTATATTAAAAGTGGAGTGGTAACGGATCAAAACCGTGATTTAGATAGTGTTAATTTGCAAGCTAGTATTGGATAATTTGAAATTTTCTTTTACTTCTAAGCTTGCGAAGCCCGCTTTTGGTAAAATCCTAAAACTTTTGATGGAAATCTATAATCACTTGTGAGAGTCTGATGACCATGAAACTAATAAAAATAACCATCCTTTTATCTGTATTAACCGTCTTTTTCCCCACACTTCCAGTTATGGCGCAAGCTTTAACTTTGATTGGGGGGAAAAATACTCCTGGATCAACCGTACAGGAGCTACCGGTCCCACTGACGGAACAAGCCGTACGTAATCTTGTATCCCGCTTGTCTGACGATCAGGTCAGAGCGATGTTGCTAGAGCGGCTAGACGCTGTAGCAAAAGAACAGGCAGTTAAACCAGAGCCAACTGAAAATATAATTATTAAGTTTACTGTGGTTGGAACTGGTGTTTTGACGCGTTGGCGAAACACTATTCGCGATCTGCCAACAGCTTTGAACACGCAAGCAAATATTTTTCTGAATTTTCGTAGTAAATTTTCAAATGGTGCTATTTGGACTTTATTTGGGCTTATCGCATTAACTCTTATATCAGGATTAATCCTTGAGAAGGGAGCTGTTTTTACTCTTAGGCGCTGGCAGACAGAAAAATCATACACAAGAGAGCCTGATCTCAAATCGGCTATAGGGTTTCTACTAGGTCGTTTTGGACGAGAATTTTTAGGGTTATTGGTTTTTCTTATAACGATCCGTTCGGTTGGTAATTATCTATTAGACAGTCATCAAATAGAGTTTGCAAAACCATTAGTATTTTATTTGATTTGGGTGCCGCGTTTGGGTACTGCCGTGTCTCGCATGCTACTTGCGCCCAAGAAGCCTGAAATGCGAATTGTCAATATTGACGATCGATGGGCTGTATATCTGCATCAAAATCTAATTGGCCTTTTCTTATTGATAGGCTTCCTTTTGTTTATGGTTAATTTCGACATACAATATGGGGTTGAAGGAACGAAATTACCTTTAGTTTTTTGGTTAAATGTTAGCATTCACTTGTACATCGCATATATTGCATGGACTGTTCGGGCAGGGCTGACCGAAATGATGCGAGGTTCAGATCCTGATATTACTAAATTTGACCAAAAAATTGCTTATGCATTTCCATATTTTGCTATATTTGTATCATTGGCTACGTGGCTTACAGTAGAATTTATGCTTGTTGTTGCAAATCCAGCAACAACAAAAATGCTTATTGGTGGCGCGCACTACAAAACTATGTTCTTATTATTAGCTGCGCCGATAATCGATACAACTATCCGTGGCGTTGTTGGTTATTTGCAACCACCGATGAGCGGAGATGGTGCGATTGCAAAAGCTGCTTACGTGTCAACCAAGCGTAGTTATATTCGCATTGGTAGAATGGTAGCAGTAGTATGTGTTGCGCTGATGCTTGCCAATATTTGGGACATAAGTTTTCTTGGTCTTGTTTCATCACAAGTTGGAGAAACTTTTAGTGCACATCTTCTTCAGTTTGTTTTGACGTTGGGCCTTGGGTACGTCTTGTACGAACTCACTTCAGTTTGGGTTAACCGCCGTTTAGCGCGTGAACACACGCAAGATTCTGGTGAAGATGTGGAAAAAGGGGGAGAGGGTGGTGGTGCTGGCCAATCAAGAATGGCAACTGTCCTTCCATTGCTCTTGATTACTACACAGGCTGCAATTTGTGTAATATTTGGGCTACTAGCTATCGGGGCACTAGGCATTGACATAACGCCGCTTTTGGCTGGGGCTGGTATACTGGGATTGGCTATTGGTTTTGGTGCACAGAAGTTGGTTGCGGATATTGTGTCTGGAGCTTTTTTCTTGATTGATGATGCTTTCCGTGCAGGTGAATATCTAGATGTAGGTGGAACAATGGGAACGGTTGAAAAAATATCGATCCGTTCAATGCAGCTGCGGCACCATCGTGGGTTAGTAAATACAGTTCCCTATGGGAGTATTGAAAAGGTTACTAACTTTAGTCGTGACTGGGTCATCATGAAGCTAATCTTTACTGTGCCTTTCGACACAGATCCGAATAAGGTAAAAAAGATTTTTAAAAAAATTGGTGCTGAAATGCTAGAGGACCCACTTTACAAAGACGATTTTCTTGAGCCGTTTAAAAGCCAGGGTGTTTTCCAGTTTGACGATGTTGGTATCGTAATGCGGGGGAAATTTATGGCAAAACCTGGCACGCAATTCACTATCCGAAAGGAAATTTATAATCGAGTTCGTAAAGAATTTGATGCAAATGGTATTGAATTCGCCAGGCGCGAGGTCCGCGTTGCTATCCCAAGCCTAGACGGTAACGACGAGCTGTCTTCCGAGCAGAAAGCTGCCGTTGCAGGCGCAGTTAGTGGAGCAGTGCAAGCGCATGTCGAAGAACAAAAAATTGCAGATGTTACTAAGAGTAAAAAGTGATCAGAACGACATCTGTAATAAGCCATAAATAACAAATTAAATATTTTGTCGAAATCTCAATCAACTCGCAGCACTGCTTTTTAAAAGTGTTTCACAATAGATTAGTTCATATGTCATCTGATTATATTGGAATAAGCTTTCTTGCGAGTGCTGTATTTTTCTAAATGATAGGACTGTAATGATAAAGTAGTAAATTATTTAAGATCACTAATAGTGTTCTGAAAATATAGTGTCTTTTTACTGAAAATTATGTGAATTTCATGAAAATTTAATAGAGATAAAATGATTAATTTGTTATTAATTTTGTGATCACATATTTCAAAACTTATTTATAGTTCGCTTTGGTACCGATTGTGAAGTGGACTCTTTGGTTGTGAATGGTTACGTGCCTCTCAAACGAAAAAAGGTTTTTTAGAATGGCTAGCGAAACGGCTCCCGACATTATTTACACTAAGGTTGATGAAGCACCGCAACTTGCTTCGGCGTCACTGTTACCCATTATTCGTGTGTTTACCGAGAAGGCGGGAATTTCAATTGGGGTGAAAGACATTTCTTTGGCTGGTCGTATTATAGCAGCTTTCCCTGAACGTCTAACTCCCGTTCAAAAACTACCTGATGACTTGGCAGAGCTTGGTGAATTGGTTAAAAATTCTAGGGCAAATGTGATAAAACTGCCCAATATTTCAGCATCAGTGCCACAGTTAGTTGCTGCAATTACCGAATTAAAATCTCAAGGCTTTGATTTACCAGATTATCCAGAAGAACCTGTTTCAGATACTGAAAAAAGTGTTCGTAGTAAGTATGATGCAATTAAGGGTTCAGCGGTTAACCCAGTCTTGAGAGAAGGTAACTCAGATCGACGTGCAGCTGTTGCGGTTAAAAAATTTGCTGCTGCAAACCCTCATTCTATGGGAGTGTGGTCGAAGGACTCCAAAACCCGCGTGTCTACGATGACAAGTGACGATTTTCGTTCAAATGAGACCTCAGTAACTCTTAGTGGATCACAGGCAGGATTTTTACGGATTGAGCATGTTTCGATTGATGAACAGGTAACCGTATTAAAAGACAGTATGGAACTGCCGACGGGTACGGTTGTAGATGCAACATTTATGTCTGCTAAAGCTCTTGATGCTTTTTTGGTTCAGCAAATTGAGGAAACAAAAGCTGACGGCACTCTATTTTCATTACACCTTAAAGCCACAATGATGAAAATTTCTGATCCAATCTTGTTTGGACATGCTGTGACTGTTTATCTTAAACCTATCTTCGAGAAATATATGAGTGCGTTTGATAAGGCGGGGGTAGATCCGAATTCAGGCCTAGGGTCCCTTTACTCAGTTATAGAAGCTATGCCAAACAGTGGTTCCATTAGGGCTGAAATTGATGCTCTAATGGAGACCCGACCACCTCTTTATATGGTAAATTCAGACAAAGGAATTACCAACTTACATGTGCCTTCCGATGTAATAATTGACGCCTCTATGCCTGCTTTAATCCGAGCGGGGGGCAAGGGCTGGGGGCCTGACGGTAGAGAATCTGACGCTAACTGCGTGATACCAGATAGCTCTTATGCAGCTATTTATGATGAGGCAATCAAATTTTGTAAGGAAAATGGTGCTGTTAACCCAACCTCTGTTGGTACAGTGCAAAACGTTGGTCTAATGGCTCAAAAAGCTGAAGAATATGGCTCGCACCCCACAACATTTGAAGTTCCTTCTAATGGAAAAATGCGAGTGATTGGCGCCAACGGTGATATACTACATGAGCATTCAGTTGAGTCTGGTGATATTTGGCGAATGGCTAGTACTCGTAAAGCGGCAATAGAAAATTGGGTTCAGTTGGCAATTGAACGTCAAGATTTAGAAGGCTGTGAAGCAATCTTCTGGTTAGATGAATGCCGAGCGCATGATTTAGAATTAATTAAAGTTGTGACACCTATGCTGGACGTAGCTGGTTGTGCCGACAATTTTAGCATCATGGCACCTCGAGAAGCTACGCGCGTTACTTTTGAGACCACTCACTCTGGCCACAACAGTATTGCGATCACCGGAAATGTTTTACGTGATTATTTGACAGACTTATTTCCAATTCTTGAACTTGGAACGTCTGCGAAGATGCTCTCCATAGTAAAACTAATGAATGGTGGTGGATTGTTTGAGACAGGGGCAGGAGGTTCTGCCCCTAAACACGTAGAGCAACTACTAGAGAAAAACCATCTTCGTTGGGATTCACTGGGCGAATTCTGCGCATTGGGGGAAAGTTTGAAATATTTTGGTCTTGTCAATAATAACCCTAAAGCTACCACTTTAGGAGCCGCAGTTGATGCCGCTACTCAGGGAATACTCGACCATAATAAATCGCCAGGCCGTAAAGTCGGTCAGCTAGATAATCGTGACAGTCATTTTTTCTTTGCGTTGTACTGGGCCCAAGCTATTGCTGAACAGAACCGAGATTTTGAATTAGCAACATACTTTGCTCCACTAGCAGAGGCGTTACTAAGCAACCAAGATACGATTATTGATGAACTTAGAGCTGGTCGTGGCACGGCTGTTGATTTGGGAGGTTATTACCATTCCGACGTGTCCAAAACAGTGGCAGTTATGGCCCCATCGGAAACTCTTAATAATATCTTATTAAAATCTCTAGAATTTAAAAGTTCAATATAAAATTTATAAATTTAACAAGTTTTGAAAATTTAATGGCAACAATAAATTCATGACATGATTATTTATTTTTGAGAGCATTGAGAATGACAGTGTCACGGTCATAGATATCCTCCCGGAAATGTACTTGGTTTTCTTCAACCCAAGAAGTCCAATAAGTCAACAAAACTGGAATCGGTTTTAAGAGATTTATCCGAGTTGTTTTTTTGCTGTCTAAAATAGCTTGCATTCTTTTAAAACTCCAATCAGGATCATCTTCCATCAACAACATGGCAAGCTCAAATGGATACTCCAACCGTACGCAACCGGAACTCAAATTTCGTTGATTACGATTAAACAGTGACTTATCGTTCGTATCGTGTAGATAGACCGCATACTGATTTGGAAACATGAACTTGACGAGGCCAAGAGCATTGTTGGGACCTGGTTTTTGCATGAGCGTTACATTAGGGTTCGGTGAAGACCAGTTGACAAGTTTTGGGGAAATTAAATCACCGTTGCTTTGCTTGACAACATAGTTGTTACGTTCAAGGTATACTGGGTCTTGTCGAATTTTAGCCAATTTATCTTTTAGAAATATTGACCTTGGAACTGTCCAAGTTGGGTTAAACTCCATATATTTTATCTTATCACGAAATACTGGAGTTTTCCGATATTGAGAACCAGTGATTGATCTAGTCGTCCACAAGGTACCATCGGCACGTACAAGATATGCTCGGGCTCCTGCGATATTAACTAAAATAAAATCTTCATTAAGGTCTCGCATTAGCCAACGACCGCGCTCAAGACTTAACTTAAGTTGATCCACACGATGTTCGGCAGTACGATTAAGGGCCTGAAAACTTCTTTTTCCTATAACTCCATCAGCCTCCAAACCATGCCTAGCTTGAAAGGTCCGAATATCATTTTCTAAATAAATATCGTAAATTTGGCTTGGTTCTACACTAATATTTGGCGCTTTTGGTAATGTTTTCCCCAAATAAAGACTACCTTCCGCGTCCAGTCTATCGCGTAAACGGGAAACAGTGGGAGAAATCATTCCGGGTTTAATTACTTCGTGGTCTGGTATTTTTACCCAGCCACCATTTTGGGCAATTATTTTATATCGGGCTAACGCATCTATAAGCTGTTTATATTGCTTATTTTTTATTTCGATTTGTCTCATTAACGTTGAAAAGCCCTCACCATCGAGATATTCTGATAAAAGTTTTACGGGATTAGACTTGATAATAGGTCGTTCAAAATTCCAGGCTTGGTCTAATCCTGCTGGATCTACTTTGCCAAAATAACTGTATTTTATAAGACGTGCGGCGGCGTCGCTCGCTAGTACTTCATATTGGGCAATATCAGAAGGGTTTCCCTGTTCCGCCATGGCGCGAACTTCTTGCAGAGCATTTAAGTGAAAGTCACCAGGTGAAAAGCCATTTGCTATACCCAACCTTAACTCTGAAATAAGCTCTCTTTCGGCGTCAGTATTATACCAAACTGGTGAGTAATATCTGTGGGTGTAGAAGTTAATTATGAAATCTGTGGCTAATAGAGGCTGGCCAGCAATTGTTTTAGTTTTTTGTTCTTTAATTTGAACTGTTAGAGATTGAATTGCACTCTCTGTTAAACCAGCACCAACTTGAAATGGATAAAGTGCAACAGCCACAGATATAATGAAGTACTGAACAGCTTGGAGTTTTTGAATCAAAGGTTATTCCTATTTATTAATATAATCTATGTAATCTGCACCGTGTCCAATGTAATCATCAAAAAGTTAAAGTAGACTAGGTAACAGCCGGTCTTCGAAGCTGTAAGCGTCATGCTTCATTGCTAGAAATGTAAGATTTACTCAGTCATACATAAATTATCATGCATATAACTATTAATATTTTTATTTCTTAAAAATGAATGCTTTTAGTCAGGTTATAGTAATGGCTCTGCCAGTTGAAAGAGATTCCGCGGCACAATCTGCTAAGATTTGTGCTCTCAGACCATCTGTAATGTCCGGGCTCAGGGTCGATCCTGTGGCCACTGCATTGACAAAGTGCGTCAGCTCTAACCTGTATGCTTCAGAGTAGCGCTCAAGAAAAAAATGTTTGGTCGGTGCTGAGCAAAATCCACGTTCATTGGCAACTTCAATATTGTTCTCAATGATGTTCCCAGCGCGCAGCATACCATGAGATCCATGCACTTCAACACGTTGATCATAGCCATAAGTGGCCCTCCGAGAGTTAGTAATTTGGCAAATTGCACCACTTTTGGTCGTTAAGGTGACTGCTGCAGTATCGACATCACCAGCGGCACCAATTGCTGTATCCACCAAAACTGATCCTACAGCATATACTTGCACTGGGTCTTCGCCTAGCAAGAAACGCGCCATATCAAAGTCATGGATCATCATGTCGCGAAAAATCCCACCTGAACTTTCAATATAGCTTAATGGAGGTGGGGACGGATCACGAGAAATGATGGTGACTAATTCAATTGCTCCGATCTCTCCTCTTAATAAACGGTCTTGTAAGTCGGTAAAATTAGGATCAAAGCGACGATTAAAAGCGGTTAAAAATGGTACACCAGTATCTTCGATGACATTTATGCATTCGCGAATGCGTTTTGAAGACAAATCAACCGGTTTTTCGCAAAATATGGCTTTACCAGCTTTAGCAGCAGCATGGATCAGATCAAAGTGCGTGTCTGTTGGTGTGGCTATAATCACGGCATCTACATTTGCGCTTGTGACAATCGTGGTGGGATCCATGATTAAGGCCGTAGTTTGCTTTGCGACAAGCTCCGCGGCTTCCCTGAATGGGTCTGCCACCGCGGTGAGCCGCACATCGTTCATACGCGCGATTGTGTTTGCGTGCACCTGACCAATACGTCCGCAGCCTAATATTCCAATATTAAGCATTCTATGCTTCCTTGAAAGCGGCCAAAACGCGCTGAGCTGCCACAACAACTGGATCGTGGGTTTGTTTGAGTATTGTCACCCTATCAAATTCTGACGCGTCTGCATTGATAGCCCTTCGTAAAGCATTCCCAAAAGCCATGCGCAGTTCTGTCCCAATGTTAAATTTACAAATTCGAGATTCTCGGGCGAGTTCAGTCCTCTGTTCGATTGGCACACCAGATCCACCATGAATGACCAATGGAACTGTTGTCATAGCTTCAATTGCACGAATACGCTCATGGTCTAACCCACCCTCTTTCTCTTGTTGCAAATGTACATTCCCAACAGAGATTGCCATAGCATCAATACCTGTTTCGTAAGCAAACTGTTGAGCTTCAGCAGGGTCTGTGCCGGCAGATTTTTCGCCTCCCGAATAGCCAACAAAACCAATTTCACCTTCACAGCTGATCCCAGCGTCATGCGCCATTTCGGCAATCGCCGCTGTTTCGTCTATGTTTTGCTTGAGTGGTTTGCGCGAACCATCGAACATCAGTGATGTAAACCCCGCTTCCAATGCTTCTTTGCATTCTTCAAATGTATATCCATGATCAAGATGTGCAACGACAGGAACACTTGAATTTTCAGCTAAAAAGCGAAACATTTTTCCTAAAATAGGTAGAGGGGTATGGGCTCTACAAGAAGGTCCAGCCTGCAAAATTAAAGGTACGTCTTCGGCTTCTGCCGCGCTTACATAAGCCCGCATATCTTCCCAGCCTAGCGTAACCAAGCCAGCAACAGCATAGCCATTCTTTAGTGCGGGCTGCAGTACCTCTCGAAGTGTCACAAGTGTCATTTAAACTTCGCAATCATGTCCTTAATGCCAGGTATAGTTTCGAGCTGTGCGGCATGTGTGGGTTGGAAATATTGTATAAGTGATCTTTGGCTCAAACCACCTAAAATAGTGAAGTAATACATTTCATATCCCGGTAATACTGCGCAGGGATGATAGCCTTTATCCAAGCAAATTGTCGATCCATCCATAATGTGGTAAGCCTCTCCAGGTTTGTTATCTTCGCGTTGAAGCATTTGCACACCTGAACCATATTCAGGTTTGAACCTGAAATTATAAGTTTCATCATGTCGTGTCTCGTTAGGCATGCGGTCAGTATCGTGTTTATGACTTGGGAACCCAGACCAGCCACCTTGCCCAACAGTAAACAATTCACTGACAAGCAAACGTCCAACTTTATCGTGATGTCTGGCGCCTAAGATATGTTTTATTTTGCGATGCGTTTTAGTATCGTCTGATCCGTACTGTACTAAATCGATGCCGTTGCCGCGCACATCGAACGGTTCTAATACTTTGTCATATTTGGCTCCAGCTATAAAAGTTTCTGTGCTAGTTGACTTGCATATAATAGTAACTTTAGCGCCAACAGGAACGTAGATACCCTCTGGCTCGCCGTCCCAAACGTCAACGGTTCGATTGCCCAATTCAGTAAAAGAAATTCCTTCAATTTCTACGTCGACTGTACCAGTGGCCGGTACAATACAGGTTTCATACCCTGGCACTTGGTAATTAAATGCTTCACCCATCTTAAGTTTGACAATGTTAAAATAGTTTAAAGGAACCAGCTCATCATCTGTGTCAACTATAGGATTGTTCTGGTTGTCGTGCGGCGCAATATGCATAGCATGGTCCTTTTTAGGAATGGGTTGGGCCGGCGTGGCTGGCCAAAAATTCTTCTAATTTTTCTGTTGTTGGCATGGCTGGAGCGCAGCCTGGGTTAGCCACAACTATCGATGCACAAGCAGAACCTCGGAGTACCGCTTCACGCAGCCCATGCTCTTTGGCGATTCCAGTTAGTAAACCCGCCATAAAACTGTCACCGGCTCCATTTGGTTTTAATGCCTTCACAGGATAGATTCCGGTATGTATTTCCTGCCCGTCTGAAAAAGTAATCGCACCTTTTTCACCCATTTTGTAAATTACTGTCCGCCCTGGCCTTGCAGCTAAATCCCGAGCTTTGTTAATGCCTTTTTCGATACCACCAGCCATAAAGCCGAATTCTTCCTCATTACCGACGATTAAATCGCTTTGCTCACCTGCGCATGAAAGCACTTCTGCTGCCACTTCAGGCGAAGGCCAAGAGTAAGGACGATAGTCGATATCAAAAATAATCGGTATTTTTGCTGCGCGTGCGTTCTCAAATGCTCGAAATGTCGATCCTCTTGACGGTTCAGCTGCAAAAACTGTACCGGCAGTAATTAAAGCACCAAAATTAGAATACTTGACCCGGTCAACATCTTCGTTGGTCACTTGAAAATCAACTGCGTTATTTCGATAAATTACTAGCTGAAAGTCTTCAATTACACTTTCGTAGACGGCAAGGGATATTCTATATTCTCCACTGAGAATTTTTAAATACTGAGTATCAACACCATAGTATTTGAGCCTATTCGTACAAAACCTACCAACAGCATCATCAGAAACCGATGTGACGAGAGCAGATTGTGCACCAAGTTTGCAAAGCCCTGCACAGATATTGGCTGAAGAACCACCAAGATCTGAGCGGAATGTTTCTGCAGTGTCGGCTCTGGCACCAACTGGTTCGGCAAACATGTCCATTCCCGCGCGACCCAGCACGACAAAGCTATTTTTACGAATTCCTTCTATCAGAAAGTCCATCAGACGCCCTTTCTTTGCTTTATGCGCCCGGCTTCCCACTCAGAATGAGCTGTTTGAACATGTTTATTTTCAGATACATGAGGTGTTCCGCATTCCCACCAGGTGTGACCTTCTGCTGTCCAGCCCTCATAAGCGTCGACCTTCATGCATATCACAGTCGTTTTTGTGGCTGCCTTTGCCCGCTTAAATGCAGCGGCCAATTCGGCAGGGTTGAAGACTGTTTCTGCAACAGCTCCCTGTGCTCGTGCGTGGGCTTCAAAGTTAATCGGTAGTGGATCAGTGACAGTCGGACAATCTATGATGAGATTATTAAAACTTTCGTTTCCAGAGCTATTTTGTAGTTTATTGATGACGGCAAACCCACCATTATCTAAAACTAAAATGATTAACTTTTTCTGGCTTATGACTGACGAATAAATATCCGAATTCATCATCATGTAGGATCCGTCGCCAATAAAAACGATAGTGTCCTGATCTGGTTCACGCTCAATTTGTGCTATACGAGCACCCCAAGCTCCGGAAATTTCATAACCCATGCAGGAAAAGCCAAATTCCACATCTACAGTGCCTTGATCCAGAGTTCGCCAGTTGGCAGTGACTTCGGCGGGTAACCCTCCTGCTGCTGCAACAATACGATCACGCCTATCACAAAGTTGATTCACTACGCCGATGGCCATAGCATATGAGTTGGGCCGATTGCCTGATGCGACATTCTTAGTAACGTATTTATTCCATTCTGTGCGATATTTCTGTGCTTTTAGCACCCATTCGTGGGGGGCTACGTATCCATTCAGAAATTTTTCTAAGTTGAGAATTGATAATTTGGCGTCACCTACAATTGGGAAAGACTTATGTTTGCCAGCGTCGTGACGACCCGCGTTAATTGATATGAATTTTGCTTCTTTCGAGAAAGCGGTCCATGACCCTGTTGTAAAGTCCTGCAAGCGGGTTCCTACGGCAATAATTATGTCAGCTTGCTCTGCAATTGCATTGGCCGAATTTGATCCGGTGACACCAATTGGGCCTATATTCATTGGGTGATTATCCAGCAGGTTTGCTCGTCCAGCAATGGTTTCGACAACGGGAATTTGGTGATTTTCTGCAAAGTTGGTAAGCTCGATCACTGCACGAGAATATTGCACTCCACCACCAGCGATAATCATTGGTTTTTTTGCAGTCATCAAAAGTGAAACAGCATCTGTGATTTCAGCGATATCTGGAGTTTGACGACGGATACGATGCACTTTCTTTTCAAACATCGATAAGGGGTAATCATAAGCCCAACCCTGAACATCTTGTGGCAGGCTGATGAATGCTGGACCGCAGTCGGCTGGGTCAAGAAGTACTGCGATTGCATTTGGTAACGATTGGATGATCTGTGCAGGATGGCAAATCCTATCCCAGTATCGAACTACAGGCTTAAATGCGTCATTTACACCAGCAGTTGGATCTCCGAAGTTCTCAATTTGTTGCAAGACTGGATCGGGTAGGCGGGTTAAATAAGTATCACCGCACAAAAGTAACATGGGCAAGCGGTTGGCGTTTGCCAGTGCAGCGCTGGTCAAAAGGTTAGAAGTACCTGGGCCAGCGCTGGCTGTGCAGAACATAAAACGCTGACGTAACCATTGTTTGGCGTAGCCGGCAGCTGCGAACCCCATGCTTTGTTCGTTTTGTCCACGATAAAGGGGTATTTTCTCGCGTGTATCGTATAGGGCCTCCCCAAGACAGGTTACATTACCATGCCCAAAAATGCCAAAACCACCGCCACATAAAAGCAATTCCTTTCCATCAATCTCTATAGCTTGATTAGAAAGCCATCGGATGATTGCCTGCGCTGTTGTTAGCCGGATCGTATCATTTATTGTGCTCATTATTTTGGCTTTCATAGAAACAGCTTGCTCGGAACTGTAACCAGCTTGCGAGTATTTGGATTCCTAGATACAATTTTTTTGCAACCGGTTGCAAAGCAAATTTCACTTAGAATTGGACAACATATGAATGAGGTTGGGATCGGTATCCTTGGTGGCGGCTACATGGGTAAAGCGCATGCAGTTGGCATGTCAGCCGTAGGTGCGGTATTCAATACTAGCTTACGTCCAAAGCTTGAAATGGTGTGTGCTAGGTCTAAAGAAAGCGCAGAGCGGTATCGATCTCAATTTGGATTTTCACGTGCTACTGCCGATTGGCAGACTTTAGTTACAAATCCGAAAGTTGATGCGATAATAATAGCGACACCTCAGGAGACCCATCGAGTAATTGCAGAGGCAGCTTTTGCGTTGGGTAAGCATGTCTTTTGTGAAAAGCCGTTGGGCGCATCGCTTGAAGACAGTAGGGCTATGGTAGCTGCAGCTGAAAAAAGCGGATGCGTAAATATGGTGGGATTCAACTATATAAGAACGCCGGCAAGCCAGTTTGCGCGTGATTTGATCGCCTCCGGTACGATTGGAGATATCACTTGGTTTAGAGGAGAGCATACTGAAGATTTTCTTGCTGATCCGCAGTCTCCTGTAAGTTGGCGGACTACTGGAATGGCGAATGGAACATTAGGAGATTTAGCACCCCATATGATCAATGGCGCGCTTGCATTGATTGGGCCAATTCATAGGTTAAATGCTGATGTGCAAACGGTGCATGCCGCTCGTCCTGGTGGTACAGTTACCAATGACGACCACGCGCAAATGATGTGTCGGTTCGAAAATGGCGCAATGGGACAAATGTATTTCAGCCGTATTTCAAGTGGTCGTAAAATGGGCTATGCTTATGAAATTACTGGAACAAAAGGTGCGCTTCGTTTTGATCAAGAAGACCAAAATGCACTGTGGCTGTATCGGATGGAAGGGCCAGAATCCAAACGTGGCTTTACTAAAATTCTTACAGGCCCTGCACACCCTGATTATGAACCCTTCTGTCAAGGCCCTGGTCACGGTACTGGGTATCAGGATCAGATTATAATTGAGGCGAAAGATTTTTTGACTGCAATTGCATTGAATAAATCAATTTGGCCAACATTCCGTGATGGTATGGAAGTCAGCAAAGTCGTTGCATGTGCCCTCGCATCAGCAACTTCAAAGACTTGGCAAGATGTAGCGAATTTTTAAAACGGAAAGTTAAATTATAATGACTATAAAGATCGGTAATGCGCCCTGTTCATGGGGTATTGAGTTTCCTAGCGATCCTTCTTATCCACGCTGGTGGTCCGTTTTGGACCAGTGTGCTGATGCAGGATATAAGGGGATTGAGCTTGGCCCTATTGGCTATATGCCTGAAGATCCTGCAATCTTATCTCCAGCTTTGGCCGAACGAAATCTTGAAATGATTGGCGGAGTAGTTTTCCGAGCGTTCCATGACAAAGAAATGTGGGATGATGTAATGGATGCTAGTACGCGCACTTGCAAAGCACTAACGGCGCATGGCGCACAACATCTTGTTTTAATTGATAGTATTTCTGCAAGACGCGCGCCAACTGCGGGTCGCGTAAAAGAAGCCGAGCAAATGGAAAAGGCCGAATGGATTGCTTACCGCGATCGAATTTCTACAGTGGCTAAAATGGGAGTTGAAGAATATGGCCTAACCGTAGGCATCCATGCCCATGCCGGTGGATTTATGGACTTTGAGCCTGAGCTTGAGCGTTTACTGTCTGAAATAGACGAAAATATTCTGAAAATTTGTTTTGATACAGGCCACCATAGTTATGCTGGTTTTGACCCATTGAGCTTCTTAGATCGTTATCTATCGCGTATTTCGTACATTCACTTTAAAGATATTAACCCAGTAGTGAAGGCTCACGTCATTAACAATCGAACTGATTTTTACAAGGCTTGTGGGCAGGGTATCTTCTGTAATCTTGGGCAGGGAGACGTGAATTTTCCAGAAATTCGCAAACGCTTGATTGAAAAGAATTTTGACGGCTGGTGTACTGTTGAACAAGACTGTGACCCCTCTATGAAGGGAACATCGTTCGAGGATGCTTTGGCGAACCGTAAATATCTTCAGTCTATTGGCTTTTAGGAATTTTTAGATGGCAAAATTAAAGTGGGGTATGGTTGGTGGTGGTGAAGGTAGCCAAATTGGGCCAGCGCATCGTCTAGGCTCACAAGCAGATGGTTTATTTCAATTCACTGCTGGAGCGTTAGACCATAGGGCAGAAGTGGGGCGCGAATACGCAATACGTCTTGGTTTGGATAAAGATAGGGCGTATGGAAGTTGGCAAGAGATGCTTGCAGGAGAAAAGTGTCGTGATGATCGAATTGATTTAGTTACTATAGCAACTCCAAATTCAACTCATTTTGAGATAACGAAGGCCTTTCTGGAGGCTGGAATTAATGTGCTCTGTGAAAAGCCCATGACAATGACTGTAGACGAAGGAGAGCAAATCGTTCGGGTGGTGAATTCAACAGGTAAAATTTGTGCAGTAAATTACTGTTACTCAGCTTATCCAATGGTTCGCCAAGCTCGTGCAATGGTGCGTGCTGGCGAAATTGGTAAGGTACGCCTTGTAGTGTCCAATTTCAGCCATGGCCATCATGGTGATGCTATGGATGCTGATAACCCTCGGGTACGCTGGCGGTATGATCCTGCGATGGCTGGCATATCAGGGCAGTTTGCAGACTGCGGTATACATGCTCTGCACATGGCCAGTTTTCTTAGTAATGATCAAGTTGAAACTCTAAGTGCTGATTTTGTTTCCACCATTCCAAGCCGTAAATTAGAAGATGATGCGATGGTTAACTTTCGCATGGAGGGTGGAGCGGTAGGTAGGCTTTGGACATCCTCGGTGGCCATTGGTCGGCAGCATGGTTTTGATATACAGGTGTTTGGCGAAACAGGTGGTTTGAGGTGGGCTTCAGAGCAACCAAATCAATTGGTTTTCACACCTGTTAGTGGACGCACTCAGATTATTGAAAAGGGTGAAAATGGTTTGCATGCTGATGCCACGCGGCTGTCACGAGTATCTATAGCGCACCCTGAAGGTTTCCCGCTTGCGGTAGCTAATATTTATTGCGATTTAGCTGATTCAATTAAAGGCAAAACTCGCGATGGACTGCCGGACGCTTCTGATGGGGTCCGCTCAATTGCAGCGATTTATGCAGCTGTGGCATCAGCTAAGGAAAATGGTGCATGGATTGATGCGCGCCCACCAATTTTTGTAAAATAAAACGCTACTTTTGATCATAGATATGTTGAGTTTTTTACGATCATGTTCCAATCCGCTTGCACATGGCGTTTACCCTTAATAGAAGAGCGCGAATTTAAAATCGCTCCGCAGGGGGCTAAAACCCTATAGGAGCTCACATGCAGGTCACTGAGACACTTAAAGAAGGTCTGAAACGCGGTTACGCTATCACTGTGACCGCGGCAGAATTAGATGCCAAAGTTAACGAGAAGTTGGTGGAAGCACAGCCAGAAGTTGAGATGAAAGGTTTTCGAAAAGGCAAAGTGCCAATGGCCCTTTTGAAAAAACAGTACGGTCAACGTTTGATGGGTGAAGCGATGCAGGAAAGCATCGATGGTGCTATGTCCGATCACTTTGACACCTCTGGTGACCGTCCGGCTATGCAACCGGACGTAAAAATGACTAATGATGATTGGAAAGAGGGTGATGACGTTGCCGTGAATCTTTCTTATGAAGCATTACCCGACGTTCCAGAACTTGATATGTCAAAGCTGTCCCTGGAACGATTGGTAGTAAAAGCAGACGATGCTGCAATCGACGAAACACTCGCATCACTTGCTGAAAATGCTCAGGATTTTAAAGGCCGAAAAAAAGGCTCCAAAGCTAAGAATGGTGATCAAGTTGTGATCGACTTTACTGGCAAAGTAGACGGAGAGGCTTTTGAAGGGGGTACCGCGGAGGATTATCCTTTAGTTTTAGGCTCAAATTCATTTATTCCTGGCTTTGAAGAGCAACTGATTGGAGGAAAAGCTGATGAGGAAAAAACAGTAAAAGTGTCTTTTCCTTCTGATTATCAGGCGGAGCACTTGGCTGGAAAAGAAGCTCTTTTCGATTGCACTATCAAAGAGGTGAAAGAACCTGTTGCAGCTAAAATAAATGATGATTTAGCAACTAAATACGGTGCGGATGATCTCGCATCTTTAAAGTCCCGTATTGGTGAACAACTAGAGGGTGAGTATGCAGGCGCCGCCCGCGCTATAATGAAACGATCTCTTCTGGATCAGTTGGACACTGCTGTAAGTTTTGAATTGCCACCTTCACTTGTTGAGGCAGAGGCAAAGCAAATTGCAGACCAACTATGGCACGAAGAAAATCCAGATGTTAAAGATCACGACCATCCAGATATTGAGATCACTGATGAACATAATGAATTAGCCGAACGTCGCGTTCGCTTGGGTCTACTGCTGGCGGAGATAGGCCAAAAGGCGGAAGTGGAAATTACAGACGCCGAAATGAGTCAAGCGATTATGGCTCAGGCGCGCCAGTACCCGGGTCAGGAGAAGCAGTTCTTTGAATTTGTTCAAAAGAACCAACAAATGCAACAGCAACTGCGTGCACCCTTGTTCGAGGACAAGGTTGTGGACCATATAGTTGAAAAATCGAACGTATCTGATAAAAGTGTTAGTAAAGATGATCTCCAAAAAGCGGTTGAGGCTCTCGAAGACGAATAAATGAAATTTATGTTTAGTTCTTGGACTAGTTCAAACTGGCTAGTCCAATTTCGTTAGCCATTGCATCGAAAGAAATATTTGCAATTAAAATTTAGACAATTCTTTTAATGTGTATGATTTTTGTAATTTAATATCTGGGTCGTCTACATAAGCAGGGTCTGCTATCAGGCAGCCCACTCCGCAAAGCTCTCTAGCAATACGTGCGTGGGCATCGACATACCAAAGCCTTCCACCTGGAGTTGCAATATATCCGTCGGTATTATCCTCGATGTCAGTTCTCATATCATCAAATGACGGAATTTCAGTAAAATATGCTAAATCTGCGGCACCGTGTGTATGGTAAGATGCAATCACGTGCATTTTTTGCCATTCTGGCGAGGGTGGTAGGCAGGAATCGGAATTGCCCATACGCGGAGTTGTGGCAATAAGCTGCCCGTTACTTCCTACCCCTATCAACCCACAATATTCACTTTTAGAATTAATAGAACTCGCTTGAATTCGATTGAATAAGTTAGAAACGAATGTAATTTCATTAGAAGTCTGTGGAACAAAGCGGTCCTTCATTTCCAGTGTTTGTAGGTTTGGAGAACAAGCTATGAGTGTAAAACAAAGGATAAGTGAGCGCATGGTTGATAATTATTCTGTCATAAGGCTGTTCAGCGCTTTAAGTAACTAAGTGAGCTCTAAATTACAAATATCCAACTAACTTTTTCTTAGTTAATAGGTTGGAGCAACTTTAAGACAGCCTATAAAGTAAGTTGGGCAGCGAAACACGGGAACAATTACATTTTGGTACGAAACAGGCCACAACTGAAGCACAGCCTGTTTCTATGGTTATAAATCATCGTCAGGTCTGTGGCTGCTCTTCATTTTCAGGAAGAACATCCTCTACCGTTTCCGCCAAGTCATTGTCTTCCGATGCCGCAGCGCCTATGTCGTCAAACAGTTCGGCAATCTCAAAGTCTGCTGCTGCTTCTTCTTCAGCGGCCAGTTCCTGTATAGACTTACCGGAAGCTTGTAATTCTGCTTCTTCAGGTGATCTGGCGACATTAAGTTGAATAGTGACGTCAACCTCGGGGTGAAGAACGACATGGATATCATGCACGCCCAGTTCTTTAATAGGCAGCCTGATGACAATTTGCTTGCGATCGATGGTAAATCCATTTTCAGCAGCGGCTTCTGACGCATCACGAGGTGTGACAGATCCATACAGGTTGCCCCCATCTGAAGCTTGCCGAATGATTACAAATTTTTGTCCATCAAGTTTGGCACCCATTGCCTCTGCTTCTTTGCGAGTCTCTAGGTTTTGCGCTTCAAGATGTACTTTTTGGGCTTCAAAAGAGGCTACATTTTCTTTTGAAGCGCTGAGCGCTTTTTTCTGTGGCAGTAAGAAATTGCGAGCGTAGCCGGATTTGACGTCTACGACATCACCCATTTGACCTAATTTCGCAACTCGTTGGAGAAGTATTACTTGCATTTAAAAAACTCCTTACTTCACAGCGTATGGCAACAGGGCAAGGAACCGGGCGCGTTTTATGGCGCGTGCCAGCTCACGTTGCTTTTTTGCTGAAACTGCTGTGATTCGGGATGGTACAATTTTGCCTCGCTCGGATATGTAACGTTGCAGCAGGCGAGTGTCCTTGTAATCAATTGCAGGTGCATTTTCACCTGAGAAAGGACAAACTTTACGCCGCCGGAAAAATGGTTTTGTGGCCATGATTAAGCTCCTATATCAAGATCAACGGCGTTCGCGGCGTTCGCCACGGTCACTGCGTTCATCACGTTTTTGCATCTGAACCGATGGTCCCTCCGCGTGTTTGTCTACTTTGATTGTCAGCACGCGCATGACGTCTTCGTGTAAACGCATCAGGCGCTCCATTTCCTGGATTGCTGGTGCGGGAGCATCTGTGCGTAAAAAGGCGTAGTGGCCTTTTCTGTTTTTGTTGATCTTGTAGGCCATGGTTTTAACGCCCCAATACTCATTTTCAACGAGTGTTCCGCCATTGTCGGCGAGGACGGTACCAAAATGTTCGATGAGTCCTTCAGCCTGTGTGTTAGACAGGTCCTGACGAGAAATCATCACATGCTCATATAGCGGCATGGACTTGTTCCACTTCTATCAAGGCGCATTTCATAGACCGGTCCATTTATGTCCTGCGGATGGTCACGAGAGACTGCGCGGTAAAAGGATTAGCAGGATAGATGGCGTATACACGGGTGAGCGTTGAGAGCAATAGCTAAGCTGCACCTCCAGATTGCAATCTAAAAAGGACGACTACTTTTATTCGTCATCTTGCTTGAGTGAGATAGGCGCTTTACACGTTGTGATAATATCAAATCAAAAGGATCACGCATGAGCTTGGCATTAGTATTTCCAGGGCAAGGGGCGCAAACTGTTGGCATGGGGCGTGATTTGGCTGAATCCTACCCATCGGCGCGGGCTATTTTTGATGAGGTAGACGACGCTCTAGATGAACACCTGAGCGCATTAATTTGGGGGGGTGATCTAGAAACCTTGACCCTTACCCAGAATGCACAGCCTGCGCTTATGGCTACATCGTTAGCCGCATTGAGCGCGTTGCAATCTGAAGGGTTGAGCTTGGAAAGCATTTCTTTTGTTGCTGGCCACTCTTTAGGAGAATATTCGGCTCATTGTGCAGCGGGCACACTGTCTATTGCTGATACCGCTCGATTGCTGCGTATTCGCGGCAAGGCGATGCAAGAAGCGGTGCCGGTCGGCCATGGTGCAATGGCAGCTTTATTGGGCTTGAATTTCGAAACTGTAATTGAAGTGGCTCATGAAGCTGCGCAAGGTGAAGTATGTCAGGCGGCTAATGATAATGACCCGGGGCAGGTCGTAGTTTCAGGTCACAAGGCAGCCGTTGAAAGGGCAATTAAGATAGCAGATCGCAGGGGGGCTAAGCGTGCTGTGATGCTGCCCGTTTCTGCCCCATTTCATTGCGCTTTAATGGAGCCTGCAGCAAGCATTATGGCGAATGCTTTGAGTTCTGTTAAAATGGCAAACCCTGAAGTAAGCATCGTTCCAAATGTGAATGCTGAGGGTTGTATCAGTCCCGCTGTTTTGAAAAAATTGTTAGTGCAGCAGGTCACAAGCCCGGTACGGTGGCGAGAAAGCATTATGTGGATGACGGAGCAAGGGGTAACTGAAATATGGGAGGTAGGTGCGGGTAAAGCGTTGTCGGGAATGGTTAGGAGAATAGATAAAACAATCTCGACGCGTGCAATCGGCAGTTCTAATGATGTTGAGGCTGCTCTCAGCGTATAGATAATGCTCGTCTATTCGGTTTAGAGCGCGACTGCGTGCTCAAAATACATTATTTAGGGATTTGATTAAAAAATACTATATCGAGGATGTTATAATGTTTGATTTGAGCGAAAAATCGGCTCTAATTACTGGAGCTTCAGGTGGTATTGGAGCAGAAGTGGCGCGTGTTCTACATAGTGCAGGTGCTAAAGTCGGAATAAGCGGCACACGAATAGAACCACTGCAGGCTTTGGCTGACGAACTTGGTGACAGGTCTTTTGTGTTGCCATGCAATCTAAGTGACATGCAAGCAGTTGAGGAGTTGCCAAAACAGGCAGTTGAGGCAATGGGTTCTGTTGACATTTTAATTAATAACGCAGGCATCACAAAAGATAATCTTTTTATGCGCATGTCAGATGATGACTGGCAGTCAGTTTTAGACATTAATCTGACAGCAACTTTTAAGCTCTGCAAAGGTGCGATACGAGGCATGATGAAGGCCCGTTGGGGGCGTATTGTTAACGTAAGTTCCATTGTTGGGGCAACAGGAAATCCAGGACAATCCAACTACGCAGCTTCTAAGGCAGGTATGATTGGCATGTCCAAAAGCTTAGCTTACGAGGTTTCAGGGCGTGGCATTACTGTTAATGTGGTGGCACCCGGCTTTATCTCTACGGCGATGACTGACAAGTTGAACGACGATCAAAAAAATTCACTATTAGAGCAGATTCCTGTGGGCCGGATGGGAGAGGCTCACGAAATTGCGACTGCTATACTCTATCTTTCCAGCCGTGAGGCTGCCTATGTGACTGGAGCAACCTTGCACGTAAATGGTGGCATGGCTATGATATAGATGCTGTTAAGATTGTATCTGCATGTGGTCTTGCGATCCGTATTGGATATGCTATAGGCGAAAAATAATTTTGCTTTAGATCGTAAAGCCAGTGGCTTCCGCTCTAAAGCTTCACCGCCCCGAGGGGGCAAGACCTGAGCCCTTTTTTAAAAGGGACACCACTTGGGGGCGTCACATTTGCCCCGGTATAATGAGGACAGTTAAATGAGCGACATCGCGGAACGCGTGCAAAAGATCGTGGTAGAACATCTTGGAGTTGAGGAAGCAAAAGTGACGGAGAGTGCATCGTTTATCGACGATCTTGGTGCGGATAGCTTGGACACCGTTGAGCTTGTCATGGCTTTCGAAGAAGAGTTTGGTATCGAAATTCCTGACGATGCAGCAGAAACAATCCAAACATTTGGCGATGCAGTTGGCTTCATTTCGAAAGCATCTTAACTTTTTATCTGTCAATTACAGTTAACGGTACTCTTTGCTTTTGAGTGCCGTTTTTTATCAGGTGCACTTCAAGTGGATTATTTGAAAAACCTGCGTAAACCGGTCTTCTGATATCCTAGTTATTATAAGGCTGGTATCATAAAAGCTTGCGTGTTTAACAAAAGAAATTGTGTTGGTGATTTCTTTTTCAAGCTTCTCTAAAGCCTGCATATTTAAACGTTTGTCTGCGAATAATTTACCTATCAACTTAGTCAATTTTTGTTGAAATTACAAAAATGTTCATGTCGGGAATTGATTATGCAAATAGAATATTCTTATCGATCAATTTAAATGGTGTTAATCTTCCGAAAAGATGACAAATAAATGATCAATATGCTGCGCATTAACTTGCATCTACATATAAAAGAAAACTCAGATATGAGTTTATCATTTCATATTTTAGTAGCTCTCAATAGATACTTGCTTAGGAATCTTGTTTTGTTGGGGCTTGAACAGGATGATATGGGCGCGGTATGAGACTTAAAGATAACTAGAAGGGGCATAGGCACATGCGCAGAGTTGTTGTGACTGGTTTAGGTCTTGTGACCCCGCTAGCTGATGGGGTTGAAGAAAGCTGGAATAGAATTTTAGCTGGGCAGTCTGGTGCTGGTGCCATCACCGGTTTTGATACTACTGGTCTTGTGACAACTTATGCTTGTGAAGTTCCTTTAGGCGACGGTTCCAACGGTACCTTCTGTGCTGAAAATTACATGGAACCTAAGGAGCAGCGTAAGGTTGATACTTTTATTATGTTTGGTGTTGCTGCAGCTCAACAAGCCGTGGAAGACGCCGGCTGGATGCCACAAGATCGAGTAAGTTTAGAACGTACTGGGGTTCTGATAGGTTCGGGCATTGGAGGTTTGAATTCTATTGCGAATACCGCAGTCATGATGGAGGAAAAAGGACCACGGCGAGTTTCCCCTTTTTTTGTTCCAGGAGCTTTAATTAATCTAATATCGGGACATGTCTCGATAAAGTACGGTTTCAGAGGTCCTAACCATTCAGTGGTAACCGCTTGTTCCACGGGGGCTCATGCGATTGGAGATGCAAGCCGTTTGATAATGCATGGTGACGCTGATGTGATGGTTGCGGGTGGTGCTGAGGCTGCTATTTGTAAAATCGGGATGGCCGGATTTAACGCGTGTAAAGCATTATCGACTAAGCGTACTGATGAACCGCAAAAGGCTAGTCGTCCCTATGATAGTGATCGTGATGGTTTTGTAATGGGAGAGGGGGCCGGTATAGTGGTTCTCGAAGAATATGAACATGCCATGGCGCGGGGTGCAAAAATATACGCTGAAGTTTTGGGGTACGGCATGTCTGGTGACGCCTATCATATTACGGCACCGTCTGAAGATGGTGAAGGGGCGGAACGCTCAATGCGTGCTGCTTTACGGAACGCTTGCTTGGAGCCCAAAGATATCGATTATATCAATGCACACGGTACATCAACTAAAGCTGATACGATTGAACTAGCTGCTGTTGAACGCTTAATGGGTGATCATGCAAGCAATGTTACCATGTCATCAACTAAATCTGCCACCGGTCATTTATTGGGTGCGGCAGGTGCCATTGAAGCAATTTTCTCCATTCTTGCCATTCGGGATCAGGTTTGTCCGCCAACTATAAATTTGGATAATCCGGAAATTACGTCGGCTATTGATTTAGCGCCCAACGCCAAACGTGAACGACAGGTTGATCGAGCGCTTTCAAATAGCTTTGGCTTTGGTGGGACAAATGCTAGCGTTATTTTTGGGAAAATTAGTTAATGTGGCGCTCTGTTGCCTCTAACGCGGTAAATTTTCTTATGGTGGCGCTATTTTTGATGGCTGGTATCATTATTTGGGGCAAGGCGCAGTATACTTCCCCTGGACCGGCGGCTCAAGCCTTTTGCCTTCAAGTCGAACGTGGGTCAAATTGGCGTCGAGTGAGTGAAAGTCTTGAAAAAATTGATGCTGTAACAGATGGAAAGATATTTCGTCTTGGGGCTGATTATGCTGGGAAAAGTGATCAACTTAAAGCAGGAAATTTTCTTGTAGAAGTAAACGCTTCTATGGAAAGCATAGTAGAAATTATTACTCGTAGTGGTGCGAGTACGTGTGGTGTAGAAGTGGTTTTTCGCGTTGGGGTGAACCGTATTATGGTCCAAGTTAGAGAAATGGACCCAGCAAATAACCGTTTTGTAGAGCGCGCTGAGTTTGAGCTTGCCGCTAAAGACCAACCTGAAATTTATACTACAGTTAAGTCTGAAGGAGATACGCGTTATCGAATTGCTTTCGCTGAAGGTGTGACTAGTTGGCAAGTCGTTTATGCCTTGCGGTCGCTGGATTTTCTTAGTGGTGAGATTTTAGAAATTCCACCTGAGGGCGCATTGGCCCCTGATAGTTATGAAATGCAATTGGGTGACAAACGTTCAGACATCTTGGAAGCAATGATTGAAAAGCAGGAACTTTGGGTGTCTGCTGCTTGGGCAGCCCGAAACCCTTTAGTGCCACTTGAAAGTCCAGAAGAACTTTTAACTCTGGCGTCGATCATTGAAAAAGAAACTGGTGTTGCAGAAGAACTTGGTAAAGTTGCCTCGGTCTTCATAAATCGGTTAAACCGTGGTATGCGGCTTCAGACAGACCCAACAGTGATTTACGGTATTACAAAGGGTCAGGCCGTTCTCGGGCGTGGCTTGAAAAGGTCAGAATTAGATGCTGTTACACCCTGGAATACCTATTTAATAAATGGTCTTCCCCCGACTCCAATAGCAAACCCTGGGCGGGCTAGTTTGATGGCAGCAGGGCAACCGGACGAAACAAACTTTGTGTATTTCGTAGCAGATGGCACAGGGGGGCATGCATTTGCCGAAACTCTAGATGAACATAATCGTAATGTAGCCATCTGGCGAAAAATTGAGGCAGAAAAAACAATAGATAATTAATTAAAATAAAGTGGTGCCCTCTGAAAAAAAATTGAAATTAACACTCTAAAAATTTTGATAATATTTAGAAATCGCCGACGACACCATTATAATTATGGCATCGGACTTTTAAAATTTGGTATACTATATCAAAAAAGTGTGTATCGATCCTAAGCTCCTGATAGGAAGGTGCGGTATCTGACATCAATCAATCGTCAGTTGAATGACTACTGCTGCATGGTTAATTCAGCTTGACGTACTAAGTAGCAGTGTCTCGCATGGAGTATTTTTTAATGACTGAATTCAGAACAAATATTACGTCCATTGATCCAATTTGGGATCAAATTTCAGAAGAGGCGAAGCGAGCTGTTGCCGAGGAGCCTCTCATTGGAGGTTTTGTTCATGCTTGTATTTTACACCATAAATCTATTGAAAAAGCACTTTCTTACAGAATTGCTGCTAAGCTTGCATCAAATGAGATGTCGATGGTTGTGGTGCGTGAAATTGTAGAAGAAGCATATCTAAAATCGCCAGATTTGATTGATGCGGCCCGTGCAGATTTAAGTGCAGTTTATGATCGTGATCCTTCTTGCCATAGACTTGTCCAACCGATTTTATATTTCAAAGGCTATCAGGCCGTTCAGTCTTATCGCGTTGCGCATTTTTTATGGATTGAGGGGCACAAAGATCTTGCATCATTCTTTCAAATGCGGGTCTCTGAAATTTTTGGTGTAGATATCCATCCAGCTGCGACTATTGGAAAGGGCATTATGATAGATCATGCACATTCTATTGTAATCGGGGAAACTTCTGTGGTGGGGGACAACGTATCGATGCTGCATTCTGTAACTTTAGGTGGAACTGGAAAAGAAGAAGAGGACCGGCACCCAAAAATTGGAAACGGGGTTTTGATAGGCGCCGGTGCCAAAGTCTTGGGTAATATTCGAATTGGAGACTGTAGTCGAATTGCTGCTGGATCCGTAGTCCTTGATGAAGTTCCTGCTTGCAAAACTGTCGCTGGAATACCTGCACAAATTGTTGGAGAGGCCGGATGTGATCAGCCGGCTGTTTCTATGAATCATATGCTTGGTAAAGATTATTAATCAAATTATAGAAAAATTGAGTTTTTAAGGAAGATGATACTATCTAAGACCGTGTGGTATGAATTAATTAGAATTCTGTCACTTTAGCAGGGTTTTATTAATAAAGCACGTTATTTCCAACAATTGAACCACCCTTAGATCTTTCTACATTTTTCATAAGACACGCAGCATAAAAATTATATATTTTAATTTTTATAATGAAGCAATCTTACCAGGCTAACATTGCTATTGGGTTTTCTAGATTATCAACGATAGCAGTTAATAGTTTAGAGCCAAGAGTGCCGTCTATTGTTCTATGGTCAACTGAAAGTGTCACGGACATTACTGTTGCAACACCCAATGTTCCATCATCCCGGACAATAGGTCTCTTTGTACCAGCGCCTATGGCTAAGATTGCTCCATGAGGTGGGTTAATAACAGCGTCGAAGCTGTCTATACCAAACATTCCTAAATTGGATATTGCAAAACTACCGCCTTGATATTCATGTGGCGCAAGCTTTCGATTTCGTGCGCGTGCAGCTAGGTCCTTCATTTGAGAAGATAAGGTGGACAATGATTTTTTATCTGCATCTTGCAAAACTGGTGTGAATAGCCCTCCTTCTATTGCAACAGCGACTGCTACGTCTGAGGATTTAAGCTTCAATATCTTGTCACCAGCCCATACCGCATTGGCGTCTGGCACTTGTTGTAATGCTAAAGCGCAAGCTTTGATTATGAAATCGTTAACTGAAATTTTCACACCGCTATCTGCCAGTTGCCTGTTTAATTTACCTTTTAGATCTAATATTTCGTCCAGCATGATGTCACGACGAAGATAGAAATGTGGTACAGTTTGCTTTGCTTCTGTAAGGCGCGCAGCAATTGTCTTACGCATACCGTCGAGCTTGATGATTTCGTATTCACGTTTTTCATAGATTTTGGTTACGTTATCGTCTGATAATCTGGAGGGTGATAAAACCGTTTCACGCACTGCGTCGGCATTGGCATCGTATAAGGGTGGGTTATTTATGGTTGTGATGGCTTTTTCTACGTCGGATTTTATAATACGACCATGAGGAGCAGTTCCTTTTATTGTATTTAAATCTAGCCCTTTATGAGCAGCTATACGGCGAGCGAGGGGGGATGCAAAAATACGCTGCTCACTCTTGTTGATACTATTGTCTGTCGTAACCACCTTTTTTGGATCAGACTCTTTTGTTAATAAAATTTTGGACTCTTGCTGCGCCGGGGGCGTTTTTCGGGCATCGGTCAAATTCATATCATCAGTACTTTCACCGTCTTCTAACAATATAGCAATTACGGTTTTGACTTTTATACCCTCTGAACCCTCTGGAACCAATATTTTGGCGATTACACCTTCATCAACAGCTTCAAACTCCATTGTAGCTTTGTCTGTTTCAATTTCGGCTAAAAGATCACCAGATGAAACAGTATCGCCTTCTTTTATAAACCATTTAGTCAGCGTGCCTTCTTCCATTGTTGGTGACAGTGCCGGCATGAGAATTTCTATAGGCATGTCCGGATCCTTAACGATAAGTTACTTGTTTTACGGCCGTAATAACTTCTTCTGTCGTAATTAAAGCATGTTTTTCGAGATTTGCTGCATATGGCATTGGCACGTCTTTACCGGTGCAATTAATCACAGGTGCATCGAGATAATCGAAGGCTTCTTGCATTACTACCGAGCTAATATAATTGCCAACACAGCCCTGCGGCCAGCCTTCTTCGACCGTTACACAGCGGTTAGTTTTCATTACTGATTGCAAAATCGCTGGGGTATCCATCGGACGCAATGTACGCAGGTCAAGGACTTCGGCTTTGATGCCGTCTTCTAACAGCTTGTCTGCTGCTTCAATTGCATATTTCATACCAATACCGAATGAAACGATTGTAACATCTGAACCTTCACGCCAAATTCGCGCCTTACCAAATGGAATGGTAAAATCATCAATTTCGGGAACATCAAAAGCTTGCCCATATAGGATTTCATTTTCAAGGAAAATCACTGGGTTGTCGTCACGGATAGCCGTTTTCATCAACCCTTTAGCGTCTGATGCTGAATAAGGCATGACGACTTTTAGGCCTGGCACTTGCATAAACCAAGCTGCGTAATCTTGACTGTGTTGAGCACCCACGCGAGCTGCTGCTCCATTTGGGCCACGGAAAACCATTGAGGCGCCCATTTGGCCTCCAGACATATAAAGGGTCTTTGCCGCGGAGTTTATTATGTGGTCCATTGCTTGCATGGCAAAATTGAATGTCATGAATTCAACAATTGGGCGTAATCCACCAAATGCAGCGCCTACACCGATTCCAGCAAAACCATGTTCAGTAATTGGCGTATCAATAATGCGTTTATCGCCAAACTCATCCAACATCCCTTGTGAGATTTTGTACGCACCTTGGTACTCAGCAACTTCTTCGCCCATCAGAAAAACGCTTTCATCCCGTCGCATTTCTTCTGACATTCCATCACGCAAGGCCTCGCGTACAGTTTTTTTCTGCACTGGAGTGCCTTCAGGGTAATCAGGACTTTGGCTTATTTTATGAACTGCTGGTTTAGAGTTTAGAGCGGAAGACTTGGTAGATTGTACCGTTGGTACGTTCTCCACTATTGGGGAAAAAGATTGAACTGTGTCAATTTTTTCTCCAACTTCAACTATAACCGCGATCACGGTATTAACTTTGACAGCCTCGGTACCCTCTTTGATAAGAATTTTGCCAATGATGCCCTCATCAACGGACTCAAATTCCATTGTGGCTTTATCTGTTTCAATCTCTGCGATAATATCTCCCGACGTGACAGTATCGCCTTCTTTAACTAACCATTTAGTTAATGTGCCTTCTTCCATTGTGGGAGACAGTGCAGGCATGAGAATTTCCGTTGCCATGATTTAGATTTTTTCCTTAAGCATAGATGTCTGTCCAAAGCTCACCCAACGCTGGTTCGGGACTATCTTTAGCAAACTCGGCACTTGCATTAACAACTTCTTTTATTTCTTTATCTATTGATTTTAAATCATCTTCGGAGGCATATTTGCCAGTCAGTAGTATTGATCGAACTGCTTCGATTGGATCACGTTCATCGCGCATTTTTTGAACTTCTTCACGTGTGCGATACTTGGCCGGGTCCGACATTGAATGACCCCGATAACGATATGTTTTGATTTCTAAAATATATGGACCTTTACCTGCCCTGCAGTGGTCAACCGCTTTTTGACCCGCCGCCTTTACCGCTAGAACATCCATACCGTCAACTTCTTCACCAGGGATACCGTAGGAAGCACCTCGCTCCCAATAACTAATCGATTTTGTTGATCTTTTAGTCGAAGTACCCATCGCGTATTGGTTATTTTCAATTACAAATATAACAGGAAGCATCCACAGCTCAGCCATATTATAGGCTTCATAAACTTGACCTTGATTTGCTGCACCGTCACCAAAATATGTGAAAGTTACATGATCATTTCCTTTGTATCTGTCAGCAAAAGCAAGGCCAGCACCAATCGGAACTTGCGCTGCAACAATACCGTGACCACCGTAAAAATCTTTTTCTTTGGAAAACATGTGCATTGAGCCACCTTTTCCTTTGGAGTAACCGCCTTCTCTACCAGTTAGTTCGGCCATTACTCCATTAGGGTCCATGCCACATGCCAGCATGTGACCATGGTCTCGGTAGGAAGTAACACGTTTGTCCCCATCTTTAGCAGCGGCCTCAAGGCCCACCACCACTGCCTCTTGTCCTATATATAGATGGCAGAATCCACCAATTAATCCCATACCGTATAGTTGCCCCGCTTTTTCTTCAAAGCGACGGATCAGTAACATGTCTCTGTAATAAGTAATAAGTTCTTCAGCCGAGACATTGGGCTTTGTTTTGGCTTTACGCGCTGCCATGTTGGCAGACCTCCTTTTTATAAGTAGTTTAGCGTTAAACTATATATAATACAATTGCCTTAAAACGTGCGAGTTGCTTTTGCTCGAAAGAGCAAATTTTGTTTATTCCATTAATTTTATATACTATTAGCGAATAACAATCTCGTTTGCACGTAACATACCAAGGATAGAACGAGATTGTTCATCTAAAAGATCCAGGTCCAAGTAATCGTCGGATAGTCGTTTTGTAAGGTTTTCCATCTTTGCCACATCAGTTTGAACGGCTACAAGCTGCGCAGCTAAGTCGCTTGCCTCTGCATCAATTTCTGCACGCATAAATAACCCAAAATCACCTTGCACAGCGGCAAAAGTAAAATAAATCCCTAAAGCGAATGCTGTAACGAAATAAATAATCATTCCCAATGTTGGGCGGGTTTTGCTGGTCATGTGCTCTGCCTTGTGCCGTTTTACTTTGAACGGCTTTTTTCATTATTGCACATGTGATTCGCTCTGTGAATCCCCTTTCTACAATTTTTTACCAGCTAAAAAATTAGAATAAAATATTATAGCAAGGCCGCAATACCTGGTAGTTTTTTACCTTCCATCCATTCAAGAAACGCGCCGCCTGCTGTAGAAACGTAACTGAATTCGTCGACCACTCCAGCTTGATTTAACGCTGCTACGGTATCTCCACCGCCCGCAACGGTGATCAGACTTCCTGATAAAGTGAAAGCGGCGGCGGCTTTTGATGCTTTCATAGTTGCTGTATTAAATGGCTCAATCTCAAAGGCTCCGAGTGGACCATTCCAAATTAAAGTTTTGAGAGATCGAAATTCTGTTATGATGTCTTCCGTTGTCTTATCACCAGCGTCAAGAACCATTTCATCTGGTTTCAATTGAGTTTGAGTGTTCAGTGAAATAATTTTATTGGGTGCGTGAGCGGCGAATATGGTTGAAATACGACCGTCTCTGGGCAGAATAATGCGGCAGTTTTCAGCATCGGCGGTGGCAAGAATACTTCGTGCAATATTATGTAAATCAGGTTCTTGCAATGAAGAGCCAAGTTCTGCACCTTGAGCGGCCAGAAATGTATTAGCCATGCCTCCGCCAATAACCAATGTGTCAATTTTTTTGACAAGATTCTGCAATAATTCTAATTTACTAGATACTTTAGCACCGCCAACCACAGCACCAACTGGACGGAGGGGATTGGATAAAGCGCTTTTTAATGCGTTCAATTCAATTTGCATTAAGTGGCCTGCGCAGGACGGTAAAAGTTTTGCGACCCCCACAGTTGAGGCATGGGATCTATGACAGGTTGAAAATGCGTCATTGCAAAAAATGTCCCCTAGTGTCGCTAAAAATTGTGCCAGCGCTGGAGTGTTCTGTTCTTCCATTTCGTTAAATCGCATATTTTCAAGTAATATTACTGCATCTGAGGGTTTCTCATTTATCCAGTCACGTGACGGATTATCGGTGAAGAAAACTGGACATTTAAAAGTTATTTCTAAAGTTGGAACTAACTGTTGGAGAGACAACTTAGGATTTACTTTGCCATTGGGGCGGCCTAGATGGGCTAGAAGGATGGGACTGCCGCCCTTTGATTTTATATCATTAATTGTTGTGGCAATCCGCTCAATCCTTGTTGCATCGGTTATGTGACCGTTTTCCATCGGAACGTTGATATCGACGCGCGTTAGAACGCGTTTGCCATTCAATTCCATATCATCCAGTGTTTTCCAATTCATCGTTGACACTCCTTGATTTGAATTTGGACTATGCATCGCTACAATTTCCCCGCAGGTCAATGCATCACTTGTTCCTTAGCCACTCAAGGCTTAGATACTAGAAAAACCATAAATCAGAAAGAAAGCTATGTCCGAGATCAAAGACCCAGAAAACACTATCCTTATGGAACTTAAGGGTGGAACAGTTACAATTGAACTAATGCCCGATGTAGCGCCTCTCCATACTGCGCGTATGAAAGAACTCGTTAGGTCAGGTGAATATGATAATGTCGCTTTTCACAGGGTGATTGACAGCTTTATGGCACAAACGGGCGATGTTCAACATGGCGACATGGAGGACGGATTTAACATTCGAATGGCTGGTACTGGTGGCTCTGATAAACCAGATTTGCCCGCTGAGTTTTCAAAATTACCGCATGACCGAGGTTCAATTGGTGCGGCCCGCTCTGCCAGCCCTGACAGTGCTAACAGTCAGTTTTTTATCAATTTTGCAGATAATAACTTCCTCAACGGTCAATATACTGTGTACGGCCGAGTTACGGCAGGTATGGAGCACGTTGATGCTATTTCTCGCGGTGAACCACCTGCGGAGCCTGACCGTATGATAAGCGTTAAGGTAGCAGCGGATGTATAAAGCTCTACTTACCGTGCTCGCTTTAGCCGCAACACCAGTTTTGGCGACAGGCATAGAGATAAATGTGGAGGGCGAGGGTGCAAATGGCGTCATTGTCATTGATCTTTTTGAGGATGTTGCGCCTGCTCATGTGAAGAGAATTGCTAACCTAGCTGCTGAGGGCAAATATGATGGTGTGGCGTTTCATCGGGTAATTGACGGATTTATGGCGCAAACTGGAGATGTTCAATTTGCAAATATAACAGATTATGATTCCAATGCTGCAGGCCGGGGTGGCTCTGAATACCCTGACATTAAAGCAGAATTTTCTGAGAAACCATTTGTGCGTGGAACCGTAGGAATGGCCCGTAGCCAAGATGTGAATTCGGCTAACAGCCAGTTCTTTATTATGTTTGATCGGGGTGATTTTTTGAATGGACAATATACTGTGGTCGGAGAAGTAACCTCAGGATTGGAGGTGCTTGATCAAATTAAGCGAGGACAGTCTCAGTCAGGAGCGATAGATGGTGCTCCAGACGTGATGAAGTCAGTAGTCGTAACGAACTAAAAAAGCTTCGGCACTTGAAAGTGCCGAAGCTTAATTTTATCTCAGGGAATAGAATAACGTCACCCAGCAACAGGCGGTGGAGTTGTGGGGATAGCGCCTTTCGGCTTGCTACCAGAATTGAGAGGGTCATCTTGTCTCTGAACAGATCCCTCAAAGTGAGCACCGCTCTCGATTGCTATTGTTTTGTGAATAATATCCCCCTCAACACGGGCTGTAGATGTCAGCCGCACTTTGAGACCACGAACACGCCCAACGATTCGGCCGTTTACGATTACATCGTCAGCTACTACTTCACCTTTGATTGTAGCACTTTCTCCGATCGTTAGAAGATGAGCGCGTATGTCACCTTCCACAGTGCCCTCAACTTGGATATCACCAGTAGTCTTCATATTGCCAGTCACATGTAAATCAGCAGACAAAATAGACGCTGGTGGTTTTGTTTTCGGTGGGTTTGACTTGTATTCGGACGATTTTGGTGCCGTCGGTGCTGCTCCTACTCCTGCAGGGGATGCTGCATCCAAACTTGGACTTGGTTCGTTAATTTTATTTTTAGAAAACATCGTTTGCTGCCTTGATATAGATCATCGGGTTAACCGCTTTATCGCCGACGCGAACTTCATAATGCAAATGCACTCCAGTTGCTCGACCTGAAGAACCCATAGCACCAATTCTATCTCCACGCGAGACCCTTTGCCCAACTTTTACTTTAAGCCTGGATAAGTGGGCATATCTCGTTTCGATACCGAATTCATGTTGGATCTTAATCAGACGACCATAACCCGAATGCCAGCCCGAATGCGTTACCACGCCATCTGCAGTTGCATAAATTGGCGTTCCACTTGACGCAGCAAAGTCAACACCACGATGCATCCTACGCCCACCAGTTTTAGGATCTCGTCGTAGTCCGAATTGGGAGGTGAAGCGGAATGCGGATTTAACAGGTGTTGCAAAGGGTGCTTTTTGCGCCGCAATACGGTAAAGGTTTAGCTGATCCATTTGATTTAAAATTTTGTTTGCTCGTAAGTTGTCAGGGGATGGTTTGAGGTCACCTTGGATCGAGAAAACAAGTGGTGTTAACGGTCCGCCTTGGCCGGAATATCTTCCTCGAACTTGTTCTATGATACGCTCTGTAGACATCCCTGCGGAGCGAAACATTTTATCAAGTGGTGCGACAGAGATAGTCATAGCCTCCTCAAGTTGCCGAAAAATTTGGTCATTTTCTTCCTGCATTAAAGCTATTTCTAATTTTAAATCCTCTGCGGTTATAAGTGCTGTTTGCATGTCATCGGTTGTCTGGTCACGCTCGGCAGCCGTACGTGTCAAGGCACCGGCCACAAAGTCTATCAAACCATTGGGAGCTACTACTTTATTAACTTTTTGTGTTTCACCGTTTGGGGATTGTTTATCAAATTGAGCCAATTGATTTCTAACTGTTTCGCGATCTTTCATCGTACTGCGTAACGTATTTTGAATGACCTCGATACCGGATTCCAATTCCCGGCGGCGAGTTTCAGAAGACAGCAATTGGGATTGCATTATCGAAATTTGTGTTAACGCTGAAGTGAAGCGTTCCTGTGCTGCAAGAGCTTCCTCGGCACGTTTGTCTCGTTGGAGCGACAAATCGTTTAATCTTTGTTTGTATGTAGTTTGATCACGCTTGGCCTGCTCACGAAAGTTACCTGCACCAATACTATCCATAAGTATTATAGCTGTCGCGACAATCGTCCAAGCAACAATAAGTGAGCTACCAGCTAAAGCAATTAGTTGAGTTCCAGAGCGCAGCCGGATGAAACGAGTATCGTTATCGGACTTTAGAAATACCCTGCGTTCTGGAAAAAAACTCTCCAGTAGCTTATGCAACTTTATTTTAAGATTTGTTCGCAAATAAATGTCCTTAGTATCAGACGAGTTGGAAAATCGAGAATGATGTTATTGAGCCCAATTTTATAATAAAGTGTACATTAAATCGGGGCAAGCCTAGCTGATTATTTAGCATATTTCAGGTATGAAATAGTGTAAATTTGGCGGAAAACCGCGCATATTAATATCGTCGTTTAGTCTGCGACGGCAAGTGGCCAGTAAAAATCTGGTGGCAGGCCAGCTTCAGCTCGTTTTTCCTCATTGAACGGTGGCTTAAGAGGGCTGTGAAAATAGGTCTGAACTAAGTCGTGAAAAACAGTTTTTGGGTCAAGATTTTCTCTACCGCAAAGAAAATGGAACCATTTTGAACCGTAAGCAACGTGAGCTACTTCCTCTGCGTATATAGTTTCCAAAGCATCTACTACATCATCAACTTTTGCCTTGCGAAAGACCTCTATCATACCGGGTGTAACATCAAGGCCACGGGCTTCGAGAACCATGGGAACAACTGCAAGTCTACCCATAAAATCGTTTGCTGTATCTTCAGCTGCACGCCACATACCGGCATGCGCAGGCAGTGCTCCATAATGGCTTCCCATTTTTTCAAGGCAATCACACATTAAATTAAAATGTTTTGACTCTTCGTCGGCGGCTTTTACCCAATCATCAAAAAAACCAATAGGCATTGGTATGTGAGAAAACCGTGCGATGATGTCCCAATGTAGGTCTACTGCGTTGAGTTCTATGTGAGCAACAGCATGCAATAACGCAATGCGGCCCTGAGGTGAGCCGGAGCGACGCCGCGGCACGTCACGCGGGCTGAGCAATTGTGGTGTGGCGGGTCTTGCTGGGTGATTTGGTGGATTGGCCGTGCCAACATCTGGTTTGTTTTCGTTTTTCCTTGCCATATGCCATTTTTTGGCGAATCCACGTGAAAGAGCTGTTTTTTCACGCCCGCCTGCGGTTCGAAGAACTTCTTCCGCCATTTGTGCCAGCGATTGCATTATAGTTTTTCTATTAATGCTAAAACTTCCTCTGCATGGCCTGCAACTTTTACTTTCTGCCATACCATTGCAATATGTCCATTTCCATCAATGAGATATGTGGTCCTTTCAATACCCATGTACTTTTTCCCATACATATTTTTCTCTTTCCAAACTCCATAATCTTCGCAAACGCTTCCTTTCTCATCAGATAATAATGGTACTTTTAGATTATGTTTAGTTGTGAATTTTACGTGACTACTGATGCCGTCTTTTGAAATGCCAAAAACCTTTGCGCCTTTTGCAACAAATGCTTCTATTTTAGCGGAAAACGCTATAGATTCAGTTGTGCACCCAGGAGTGTCATCCCTTGGATAAAAAAACAAAACAACTGGATTACCTTTTAGTGACGATAGGGTAATCATAGTGCCATCAGTCTGTGGTAGTGTGAAGTTTGGTGCTTGGTCCATAACATTTAACATCATCTGGCCTTTTTCAGATTTATAGTGAATTTAGTAGGGGATTATAGGGCATACCAGTAAGAATACAGTAATGAATGATAATGAAAATAATAAACCTTTGAAACAACCTAAACCTGTGTACAAAAGCTTTTGGCAACGTGTTGCAATTGTCAGTTTTGTTTTTCTGCTTTTCGTGATGATTACTTTGAGTTTGATTTACTATCATGTAATAGGTTGGAACTTTAAAGCTCCAGATTGGGTTCGTAATAGTATTGAAATTCGTTCAGCGGAAGCTTTAGGCTCGGCAGAATTAAATTTTGATGCGTTGGATTTGTTAATTGATTCTAGCTTAAAACCGCAAGTTTTAATGACAAATGTTAAGTTAACCACAAAAACTGGAATTGAGATTATAGCATTTTCTGAGGTCCGTGCAGAGCTATCACTTAGTCATCTAATTCAAGGTCAATTACAACTTACCAACATGAGTGTAAGCGGCGTTTTCGTCAGTTTGCGACGCTTGCCAAACGGGTCAATTGTCGTGTCAGGCGGTCTGGACCTTACTGCGCCGCACCAGCAGGCCGCAACAGTTGCTCAGTTGATCAACCGATTTGATAGATTATTGAATTTGCCAATTCTGGCTGATCTGACTAGCGCTGAGATTCAAGCGCTAAATTTACAGATAGAAGATCAATCTTTGGAACGGATATGGACTATTGATGGTGGCCGCTTGAGCTTCAAACGTGATGGTAACACCATACAGGCAAAAACGGACCTTGCTTTGCTTAATGGAGGTCAAGGTGTTGCGACCTTAGAGGCAAATTACAAAAGTATAATTGGCGCTACCGCAGCAGATTTTGGTTTAAATATAAAGGATATTGAGGCTGGTGACCTTGCTGCTTTAGCGCCTCCATTCGCTTGGCTGAACGTGCTTCATGCTCCAATTTCAGGTTCATTAATAGGCGGAATTACCGATGAAGGTTCGTTGCTTCCTGTGAACGCTACGCTGGCCATAGGAGAGGGAGTATTGCAACCAATCGATGAAACGCGTCCCATCCCGTTTTCCTCGGCGCGAAGTTATTTTCGTTATGATCCAGCGCTCAGTATTTTGACTTTTGACGAGCTGTCTGTGGTTAGCCCATGGATTACCGGCGAAATGATTGGGCAAGCTTTCTTGGATGTAAGCGACATTGGAGGTTTTGAAAATCTTGTAGGCCGATTTAAATCCAATACAGTTCAGGTCAACCCGGACGATTTATATCCTGAAGCTATCTCAATAGAGTCTGTTGAGATGGATTTTAAACTTTTGCTCAACCCTTTCCGTCTGCACATTGGTCAGTTGCTGCTTCATGACAACGGACAGACTTTACAAGTTGAAGCAAATTTGGAAACTGAGCCAGACGGTTGGAGTTATAATTTCGATGCGCATTTGGATGGTCTATCATCTGAAAGGTTACTGGCAATTTGGCCTTCAGGCTTAAAACCGCGTACTCGTAGATGGATTAGTGAAAATATTATAGCTGGCAGCCTAAGCAACATAGACGCAGTGCTGCGCGGACAACCAGGTTTGAAGCCCAACTTGTTTTTGGGATTTACCTACGAAAAAGGTGTGGTGCGGTATGCAAAAAACCTGCCTTTTATAACCGATGCAAATGGTACGGCTACCCTTCTTAATGACCGTTTTGTCGCAACTTTAAACAAAGGGAAAGTTAAGGCTAAGAAAGGAGGAATTGTCGATGTTTCTGGAACATCGTTTATTATTCCAGATGTTACGTTTGGGCCTGGGGCGCCTGGTGTAGTGCGATTAAAAACAAGTAGCTATGTAACTGGGATGCTCTCTCTTTTAGATCAGCCACCGTTATCAATTATGAAAAAAGCTGGTCGTGACCCCACGATTGCAGATGGACGCCTGAAGGTAGCTGGTACACTCTCGATGCCGCTTAGACGTGGGTTAAAGCCAGAAGATTTTACTTTTAGTATGCTCGGTACCGCTTCCGATATTGTTAGCACAAAAGTGGTTGAAGGCAGACTTCTTGAATCTAAGACTTTACAGATCTCAGCCGACAACCTTGGAGTTACAATTTCTGGAAAAGGAATGCTGGACAAAGTAGCATTTGATGTAGTTTGGAACCAACCGCTTGGTAATAAGTCTATGCCAAGCAAGCTGGAGGGCTCATTAGAATTATCTGAACATATGTTAAAAGCATTTAGTATCGGTCTGCCGTCCAAAATGGTGTCAGGTGAAGGTTCTGCGAATATTGAGCTTGCCATGCCTTTACGGGGTGGGGCGCCAAGTTTCCGGCTCGATAGTAATTTGACGGGTCTGCAAATTTCTGCACCATGGATCAATTGGAGCAAGCCAGCCGCTACGTATGGAAAACTATCTATTGCCGGCGTTCTTAGTAACCCCCCGCGTGTGGAAAATATTGATATTGATGTGCCAGGTTTGAAAGCAAATGGAAGTATTACTTTATTAGAGGCTGATGGTGGACTGAATTTGGCCCGCTTTGACGCAGTGCAAGTGGGTGAATGGATAAAAGGGCCCGTTGATTTGGTTGGGCGTGGTGCTGGGGTGCCGCCAGCTATTGTTGTTCGCGCTGGAATATTAGACTTGAGAAAAGCAAATTTTGGTGGCGATAATACGAAGGGTGGTGTGAAAAAAAATGACGAATTAATAGCTGATCAACCTATAAGCGTATCGCTGGAACTTCTTCAGGTTACGGACACTATATCTCTTACAGATTTGAATGGTGAATTTGATTTATCTGGCGGACTTAATGGAAAGTTCAAAGCCAAAGTTAATAATGGTGCGACTGTCAATGGTCACGTTTTACCGCAGAATGGACGTAGTGCTGTTCTGATAACATCCGAAGAAGCGGGTGGTGTGGCTGCTTCGTTAGGAATCTTTAAAAAAGCCCGCGGTGGTACGCTTTCACTCACTTTATTACCGATTGGAGATGCGTCTTTTGATGGAGTTTTGAACGTGACTGATACAAGCATTCAGGACGCTCCTTTCATTGGTGCTTTACTTAATGCAATAAGCATTGTTGGTTTATTTGATCAACTGGACGGCAGTGGCATTCGCTTCCAAGATGTCGAAGCAAAGTTTCGTCTCAATCCATCAAACTTAGTGTTAACACAGGCCAGCGCGGTTGGCCCGTCTATAGGTTTGTCAATGGATGGCACTCTTGATGCTGCTAACTCAATTTTGGATATGCGCGGGGTAATTTCACCAATTTATTTGTTAAACGGAATTGGAAGTTTTCTTACTCGTAAAGGTGAAGGCCTGATTGGTTTTAATTATACTCTAAGTGGGCAAACAAGTGAGCCCAAGGTTACAGTAAATCCCATGTCAGCATTGACACCTGGTGTATTTCGCGATTTGTTTCGTGCCGCTTCTCCGAATTTGTCAACTATAGATGGTGATGCTGCTGTGCCAGAGTTACCAAAAGCGTTCGTGCTAGATGCAGTCCCGAATTTTTCATCTGAAGAAATGCTGGAAGAACGCCAGCAACGGCTTGATGACCGCTGAAAGCGTAGCTAAAGCCAGTCGGATGAAGCTGAATGATTTTGATTTTTTTCTGCCTGCTGATTTGATAGCTACTCGACCAGCTAAGCCTCGGTCCTCCGCGCGGCTATTAATTGCTCAAGGTGATAGTATCCATGATGCATCGGTAACTGACTTGGTGGCTTGGCTTAAACCGGGTGATCTTCTAGTGTTGAACGATACTCGGGTTATCCCTGCAAGATTAAATGGTTTTCGTTATCGTAAAGGCGATAAAGAAATAACCAAGGCTAAAATTGAAGTAACATTGCTACAACTGGAGCCTGACGGAACATGGTCTGCTTTGATTAAGCCTTTAAAAAGGATCAATGCTGGTGAAACCCTCGTATTTTCGGAAAAATTGTCTGCAACATTGATGGCTAAAAGTCGTGGTCAGGGTTTTTTTAGTTTTAATTTACAGGGCGATGATTTTGATGTGGCACTAGGCGAGGCGGGTGCTATGCCCTTGCCGCCATATATCGCCGCGAAACGGCCTGCAGATTTGCAGGATAAAGAAGATTACCAAACAGTTTGGGCGCGCAACAATGGTGCTGTCGCAGCACCAACGGCGTCTCTACATTTTGATGATTTATTACTTACTGCACTTAAAAAACGAGGCGTTCTATTCACCTATGTAACTTTGCATGTCGGAGCAGGAACATTTTTGCCTGTAAAAGTAGATGACGTGAAGTCTCATAAAATGCATGCTGAATGGGGGCAAGTAAACCAAACTGCTGCCGCAAAAATTGCACAAACAAAGGCTCGGGGTGGTCGTGTCATCCCAGTTGGGACTACGTCACTCCGCTTAATTGAAACGATGGCACGGGAATCTGGGCTTGCGCCTTGGGAAGGTTATACAGAGATTTTCATTTATCCAAGCTTTCAGTTTATTGTTTCTGATGGGCTAATCACTAATTTTCACTTACCCAAATCGACACTTATGATGCTGGTGTCAGCACTCATGGGATCGGATAGAATTATCAGTATTTATCAGCATGCAGTGGAAAAAAAATATAGATTTTTTTCATATGGCGACGCATCACTGCTGCTGCCAAGCTATAAAATTTCAAAACCGACATAAATAGGTCGCAACTGCTTGCGAACAATATGTTTAACCTGTGGCAATGGGCTAATGTACATTGTCAAAAGGATGTGTGACATGCTTCAGGTTCTATCAAGCGCATGGGCGCTTTTGCTAGGCATGTGTCTGCTTATGGTCGGAAACGGTATGCAGGGCACATTGTTGGGTATTCGAGGAGAAATTGAAGGTTTTTCGACTCTTGAGATGTCCATTGTTATGTCGGCTTATTTTGCTGGATTTTTAGGAGGCAGTCGAATGGCCCCTAGTATGATCCGGCGTGTTGGTCATGTGAGAGTTTTTGCCGCCCTCGCATCTTTAATTTCAGCAGTTATGATACTTTACCCAACTTTTGCTGATCCATGGATATGGACTGTCGGGCGTGTAATTATTGGTTTTTGTTTTTCAGCTGTTTATGTCACGGCCGAAAGCTGGTTGAACGAGGCGGCTGATAACTCTAATCGAGGGAAAGCTCTGTCACTCTATATGATGGTTCAGACTTTTGGTATTGTTGCCAGTCAAGCGCTATTACTGACTGCTGATCCGTCTGGTTTTGTTTTATTTGTCATTCCGTCAGTTTTGGTTTCGATTGCAATAACGCCAATACTTTTGTCGATAAGCCCTACGCCTGCGTTTGACACCACCAAACCAATGACATTGAGACAGTTGTCTAAATTTTCTCCGTTAGGTTGTTTTGGAATGCTGATCCTAGGCGGTGTGTTTTCGGCTCAGTTTGGTATGTCTTCAGTTTACGCAGCTCAGGCAGGCTTAAGTATCGGGCAAATCTCTACTTTCGTAGCAACATTCTTTGTTGGAGCAGTTTTGCTTCAATATCCAATAGGTTGGATCTCGGATCGGATGGATCGCAGAACATTAATAATCTATGTGGCAATGGTTGGTACTGTTGGATCTTTAATTGGGGTAGCTTTTGGTCATCAATTCGCATTTTTATTAATATCAGCTTTTATAATCGGGGGTACGTCGCATCCATTATATTCCTTGCTGTTAGCGCATACAAATGATTTTCTTGAACATGGTGACATGACCGCAGCCTCTGGGGGCCTGGTTTTTATCAATGGGCTTGGGGCGGTTTGTGGTCCTTTGATTGTTGGTGTGTTGATGGAAAACATTGGTCCACCTGGATTCTACCTGTATATTGGAGTTCTATTTATTATTCTTGTCGGCTACGCCGCTTATCGTTCTACGCAACGAAATTCAATTCCTATTGATGAAACAGGAGCATATGTTGTGATGTCGCAAGCTTCTACAACGCCAGTTTCTATGGAAATTGCACAAGAATATGCCATTGAGGCTGATCTGGAGGGAGAAGACGACAGCCAAAGTGAGTAAAGTGTCGCCACTGTCGTATTTCGTGATTAGGTCTACCGATAAAATAGTTGTATCGATTCGTAGGGATTGCATGGAAACAGGAGTAAAACCATGGTGGGTCCGGACGACATACTGCGCTTTTGGTTAGATGAGTGTAAACCAGAACAATGGTTTATTGAGGATCAAAATTTTGATACCCAAATACGGAATAATTTTGTAGAGACATGGCAAAAGGTGGCCGAAGGACAGTTTTCCCTTTGGCTAACATATCCTAACGGGGTGTTAGCGTATATTATTTTAACAGATCAGTTGCCTCGGAACATGTTTAGAAGTGACTCTCGTGCTTTTTCTACTGACAGAGCGGCTTTAGCTGCGGCAAAATCTGCTATCTCCAAAGGCTGGGATCTTAGAGTTGATCCCCACATACGGCATTTTTTCTATATGCCTTTGGAGCATTCTGAAAATCTTTACGATCAAGATCGGGCTGTACGGCTTATTCACGAACGCTTAGATAATCCTAAATATTTATTGCACGCACGAGCTCATCGAGAAATTATCCGCCAGTTTGGCCGTTTTCCGCATAGAAATTTGATAATGAAGCGCAAGACAACCAGTGTTGAACAGGTACATATCGATGCAGGAGGTTATCAAAGCGTTGTGCGTAGTCTGGAAAAGAAGGATAAAGCTGCGTAAAATTGTAATTTATATTTAATCTTTACAAGTTTGAGCTTATCAGCGAAGCGCTTAAGATAAATTTAATTATCAAATCTACTAGTTAGAGTATATCCTATTTAATATATTTTAAATGAAACTATTCTACTTTGAAGCTGCAAAGATAAACTGCTATTATTGGAAATTACAAGAAATTAACTCATTTTATTTATCTAATTTGAGGCGACATTGCGTTGTTTTCTGATATGTTGTTGCTTCGCATGCTTAATATTGAGAAGTCAAAAAAAATAGTTTAACGCTAAACTATATGTACAACAGCAATCTGTGAGGACTATACGATGGCGGCAAAATCTTTTGATGTGGTAGTTATTGGCTCTGGTCCTGGAGGTTATGTCGCTGCAATAAGATCTGCACAATTGGGTTTAAGTGTGGCGATAGTGGAACGTGAGAATCTTGGCGGGATTTGTCTCAATTGGGGCTGTATTCCAACAAAAGCGATGCTGCGTTCTGCTGAAGTTTTGCACCTCATGCACCGTGCCAAAGAGTTTGGCCTAAAAGCTGATAATATCGATTACGATTTAGATGCTGTAGTGAAGCGTTCCCGAAAAGTTGCTGGGCAACTATCGAGCGGAATCGGCCATCTAATCAAAAAAAATAAAATTTCACTTTTTAAAGGTGAAGGAATGATTCCCGCTAAGGGTCAAGTTTCCATTAAAACGGGCAAGCAAATAGAAGAGTTAACCGCTAAATCCATTATTTTAGCAACTGGAGCTCGGGCTCGGGAATTGCCCGGCTTGGAAGCGGATGATGAGTTGGTTTGGACTTATCGCTCCGCACTTACTCCTAAACGGATGCCCAAGAAACTATTGGTGATTGGTTCTGGAGCAATAGGCATTGAGTTTGCAAGTTTTTATAACACGCTTGGAGCAGATACTACTGTTGTGGAGGTGTTGGATCGAATTCTGCCAATTGAGGACGCAGAGATTAGTGCCTTTGCAAAAAAAGCCTTTGAAAAACAAGGTATGAAGATAATAGAAAATGCTACAGTAAAAAAGTTGGACCGTGAAAAAGGTCTGGCAACTGCCCACATTGAAATTTGTGGTAAAGTTGAGCAGCAAACATTTGATACCGTTATTTCTGCAGTAGGAATTGTCGGGAATACCGAAAACCTTGGTTTGGAGGCGCTCGGCGTTCGAATTGATAGGAACCATGTTGTTACTGACGAATATTGTCGCACTGATATTGCTGGCATCTATGCAATCGGTGATATAGCTGGTGCTCCTTGGCTTGCACACAAAGCCAGTCATGAAGGTGTGATGGTAGCTGAGCTGATCGCTAATAAGACACCAGTGCATCCGATAAAACCTAATTCAATAGCTGGTTGTACTTACTGCTATCCACAGATCGCAAGTGTGGGGCTGACCGAAGCTAATGCTCTACAGGAAGGCTATAATATTAAAGTCGGTAAGTTTCCCTTTATTGGTAACGGCAAGGCTATTGCGTTGGGGGAGCCTGAGGGCATGATTAAAACTGTTTTTAATGAAAAAACGGGCGAGTTATTGGGTGCGCACATGATTGGGGCTGAAGTTACAGAACTTATCCACGGTTACATTATTGGACAAGCACTTGAAACTACAGAGGAAGACTTAATGCATGCAGTCTTTCCACACCCAACATTATCGGAAATGATGCATGAATCAGTTCTCGATGCTTATGACCGAGTAATTCACATGTAAGTTTTTTAAAATAATAAATGATTAGGGAATTTATGCCCAACTCTGCTATCCCTTGCTCGTGATGTAACAGCCCCAAGCTGCTAAAATTTGATATGAAAAGAAGCCCGGTCGAACCTTCCATAGATCTAGGCATTTCAGCCCATTTAGTTTGCTATGGACGGTAGTTGTTATATTAACGTAAGGCTTTATGAATTTGTTGGATGCCAAAGGGTATTATTGTATTAATAATATTGAAAAAATTTAGTTAAGCCAGTGAATAGATTTTTCATTGGCTGTTTAATTGCGCTGACCTATGTAAAGAGGATGATTGGTGGGGGCGGAAATGGCTGAACAAAAAAATATCGAAGTTCGCGGTGCACGTGAACACAATCTTAAATCCATAGATGTTGATATTCCCCGAGATCAATTGGTTGTGATTACTGGATTATCGGGTTCGGGTAAATCATCCTTAGCCTTCGATACCATTTATGCTGAGGGACAACGTCGATATGTTGAATCCCTTTCGGCTTATGCTCGCCAATTTTTAGATATGATGCAAAAGCCAGACGTAGACCACATCTCAGGATTAAGCCCGGCCATATCGATAGAACAAAAAACGACATCAAAAAACCCGCGTTCTACAGTGGGAACCGTGACTGAAATATATGATTATATGCGGCTTTTATTTGCTAGAGTTGGAACGCCTTTTTCACCAGCCACAGGCAAGCCTATCGAAGCTCAGCAAATTCAAGATATGGTCGACCGCATAATGAAGTTGGACGTGGGTACACGTGCTTATCTTCTTGCGCCTATGGTACGTGATCGTAAAGGCGAATATCGCAAAGAATTTGTTGAGCTTCGAAAGCAGGGTTTTCAGCGAGTAAAGGTTGATGGTCAGTTTTATGAACTGGATGAACCTCCTGTTCTTGATAAAAAATTTCGCCATGATATTGACGTTATTGTTGATCGAATTGTGGTTCGAGAAGGCCTCGAAACGCGGTTGGCAGACAGCCTGAGAACAGCGTTAGATCTTGCTGACGGTATATCAATTCTAGAAACGGCACCTAAAGAGGGTGACCCAGAACGGATCACTTTTTCCGAAAAGTTTGCCTGCCCAGTTAGTGGTTTTACTATTGCAGAAATAGAACCGCGTCTTTTTTCTTTTAACGCTCCCTTTGGTGCATGCCCAACTTGTGATGGTTTGGGTCAAGAATTGTTCTTTGACGAACGGCTTATTGTGCCAGATCAAAGTTTAAAAGTTTACGACGGCGCATTGGCACCATGGCGCAAAGGGAAATCTCCTTACTTTTTACAAACGATTGAGGCGATTGCCGCACACTATGATTTCAATCAACAAACCAAATGGAAAGAACTGCCAGATAATGTAAAAAGCGTTTTTTTATATGGATCAGGCAAAGATGAAATCTCGTTCCGTTACGATGAGGGAGGCCGAGTTTATCAAGTTCTACGGACATTTGAAGGTGTTATTCCAAACATGGAGCGCCGATATCGTGAAACAGATTCAAATTGGATTCGTGAAGAATTTGAGCGATATCAGAATAATAGACCTTGTGGGACCTGTAATGGCTACCGTTTACGTGCTGAGGCTTTGGCAGTTAAAATTGCTGGCCTTCATGCGGGTGAAGTTGTTCAAATGTCTATTCGTGAGGCTTTCGATTGGTGCAGCACCGTACCCAAATACTTGACACAGCAAAAAATCGAAATTTCGCGGGCTATTTTGAAAGAGATTCAAGAGCGTCTCGGGTTTTTAAATAATGTAGGTTTAGAATACCTTACCTTATCACGCGCAAGTGGCACTTTGAGTGGTGGTGAAAGTCAACGTATCCGTTTGGCCAGTCAAATTGGTTCGGGGCTGACTGGCGTGTTGTATGTTTTGGATGAACCTTCAATAGGATTGCACCAGCGCGACAATGACAGATTACTGGGTACTCTAAAGAATTTACGTGATCAGGGTAATACAGTGATTGTAGTAGAGCATGACGAAGAGGCTATACGTGAAGCGGATTATGTCTTTGATATTGGTCCGGGTGCTGGAGTACATGGTGGGCGAGTTGTTAGTCATGGCACACCGGAGCACGTGGCTAATGACCCAGAATCGTTGACGGGTCAGTACCTAACTGGCGTACGAAAGATTGATATTCCGAAAAAACGCCGCAAGGGAAAGAAAAAATCAATTAAAGTTGTGAAGGCTACGGGTAATAATCTGCAAAATGTTACAGTAGATTTCCCACTTGGCAAATTTGTTTGTGTAACGGGCGTTTCTGGTGGAGGAAAATCGACGCTAACAATCGAAACTCTTTTTAAGACGGCCTCAATGCGTTTGAATGGGGCCCGTCAGACACCAGCGCCTTGTGAAACAATAAAAGGGCTAGAGCATTTGGACAAAGTCATTGATATTGACCAAAGAGCGATTGGGCGAACGCCGCGCTCTAATCCTGCCACTTACACAGGCGCTTTCACACCCATCCGAGAATGGTTCGCAGGCATGCCTGAGGCTAAAGCGCGTGGCTATAAACCTGGCCGTTTCAGTTTCAACGTAAAAGGTGGGCGGTGTGAGGCCTGCCAAGGTGACGGTCTTATAAAAATTGAGATGCACTTTTTGCCTGATGTATATGTCCAATGCGAAACCTGTAAGGGAGCACGCTACAATCGTGAAACGCTGGAGATCAAATTCAAAGGGAAATCGATTGCGAATGTTTTAGATATGACTGTTGAAGATGCCCAAGGCTTCTTTCAAGCAGTTCCCAGCATCCGTGAAAAGATGGATGCTCTTGTGCGAGTAGGGCTCGGTTACATTAAAGTGGGACAACAAGCTACAACCTTGTCAGGCGGTGAGGCACAGAGGGTTAAACTTTCGAAGGAATTAAGTAAGCGTTCTACTGGTAGAACACTTTACATTCTGGATGAACCTACAACTGGCTTGCATTTTGAGGACGTTCGTAAACTTTTGGCAGTTTTGCACGAATTAGTGGATCAAGGGAATTCAGTTATTGTCATTGAACACAACCTTGACGTAGTCAAAACAGCTGACCACATCATAGACATTGGTCCTGAAGGTGGTGATGGTGGTGGATTAGTGGTCGCTATCGGTACTCCTGAGGAGATCGCTGGTGCCTCAAACAGTCACACAGGTCAGTATCTAAAAGCATTGCTGATTGCGCGCGATCTTGCTGCTGAATAACTAAGCGTATTTTAACTCAGTGTAGGCTTTGTAATAATTTTTTGGGACATTTTTGATGTTCTTAGCTGCGGCTACGCTTTGAAAAACGCGGTAACATTGCGCTAAAGTCCATACCTTTTCCCCCTTCATCTTCCACAAACTGGCGGTACAATTCGAGTGCTCGGGCACCCATCGGAGTGTCTGCGTCGACTGTTTCTGCCGCTTTTTGGCTTAGGCCAAGGTCTTTAAGCATCAGTTCGGCGGCGAAGCCGGGTTTATATTCGTTATCTGCTGGGCTGACAGGCCCTATGCCTGGGGCAGGGCAATAAGAATTCATTGTCCAACTGTTGCCAGATGATGTGCTAACTACATCAAACATTTTTTGTCTATTAAGGCCTAACTTATCAGCCAGCGCAAAGGCTTCACAGGTGGCAATCATAGTGGTACCTAAGATCATATTGTTGCAGATTTTAGCAGCCTGTCCGGCACCTGAATCACCGCAGTGTACTGCTTTTTGTCCCATTATTTCAAACAACGGATTTGCTATATCAAAGGCATTTGCACTACCGCCGGCCATAAAGGTTAACGTTCCTGCTGAGGCGCCACTAATACCTCCAGATACTGGAGCATCAACAAACAAAATTTTTCCTATTATTGCATCTGCTGCTACAGCTCGAGCACTTTCTACGTCTACTGTGGAACAATCAATAAGGGTCGCACCCTTGCGCATTACGGGAATAATCTTTGCTGCCACGTTGCGCAAGATTGCTCCATCGGGAAGCATGGTGATTACAATGTCTTGGCCTTTTGAAGCCTCTATTGCGTTCGTGGCTATTGTCACACCTGCTGCAATCGTGCCCGCAATATCAAACCCGGTGACGACATGGCCTGCATTGGCTAGGTTTGAAGCCATAGGCGCACCCATATTCCCTAATCCTATAAAGCCAATCTTCATACCTTTCCCTCTCAATTTTAATCTTAATTTACCAAGTGGCATTAACATTTTGCTTACGGCAGTAGAAGGCACATTTCCATTAGAGAATTGCCATTTTGGTTTGCGATCTTTGTCGATAATAGCCGCACGGATACCTTCTAAAAAATCACCGTGTTCCATTGAACGGGCTGTGAAACGGTATTCCAAATCTAGCGCTTTTTCCAGAGTTAAGGAAGGCCCGCGCAAGCGATTTAAGGTTTCAATGGTACAAGCCATTGATAACGGGCTATTGAGGTGCATGCGCATGAGTGTAGTGCGAGCAAACTCACTATTTTCAGCTTTAAGTGTAATAAGTATGTCGCCTAAAGAAGCACCATTAAAATGCCGATCAATGTCTTGCATCAAGCCTTGCAGAGGGCCTGATGGTGGTGATGTTTCCCATTGTGTCAGCTGATCGGCATCACCAGATATTTCAAGTTGCTCAATAAGTTGTGGCCACTTTGATTCTGAGATGTATTTATCGGCAAAGCCTGCAAAAATTGCATCACTTGCATTCATCCTTGCCGCTGTAACACCTAAATATTCACCGAGTCGTCCAGGTGACAGTGCCAGCATGAATGACCCACCCACATCTGGTATCAAACCAATGCCACATTCAGGCATCGCAATCTGACTACTATCGCCAACAATTCTGTGTGATCCATGGCAGCCGATGCCAACGCCACCACCCATAGTAAATCCCTGCAAAAAGCTGATTATTGGTTTGGAGTAATTGAAGATTTTATAATTGAGACGGTATTCGTCAGCCCAGAAAGTTTGACCGTATGCATAATCACCCCTAGTTCCAGTTTCATAGAGTTCTGCTATGTCTCCCCCTGAACAAAATGCACGATCTCCAAGCGCATCAAAGATAATTAGCTTAACTGCAGGTTCATTAGTCCATCCTTCAAGTGCCGCTTCAATTCTACAGGCCATTTCATATGTCATTGCGTTTAACGATTGTGGGCGTTGCAATGTTATCCTGCCAGCATTTCCAACCTTGCGAATTGATATATCATTCATCTGTTTTTTAGCAGATCGCGTGCTACAATCACTCTCATTATTTCATTCGTACCTTCAAGGATTTGATGCACACGCAAATCCCGAACGAGTTTTTCAATTCCATAGTGTGTCAGGTATCCATAACCACCATGTAACTGAAGGCATTGATCAACAACTTTACTTCCTGCCTCGGTAACAAATTTCTTAGCCATAGCGCAAAATTTTGTAGCATCGGATGTTCCATGATCCAGTTTCCAAGCGGCTTGGCGTAAAAATGTGCGGGCAGCCTGTAGTTCTATTTCCATATCTGCCAATCGCCATTGTAGGCCTTGAAATTGATCAATTGATTTTCCGAATGCTTGACGTTCACCCATATAAATTAAAGTTGAGTTAATAGCGCTCTGCGCTGCACCAAGTGAACATGCTGCAATATTCAACCGGCCACCATCAAGTCCAGTCATCGCGTATGTAAAACCTTTGCCTTCTTCTCCTACAAGGTTTTCATATGGAATTTTGCAATCATCAAATTGTACTTGTGCTGTTGGCTGGCTGCGCCACCCCATTTTGTTTTCTGAGGGTCCGAAGCTAAGTCCGCTGGCGTTGTTATGTACATAGACGGTAGAAATACCTTTGGGCCCATCTTCGCCAGTGCGTACCATACAAACGTAAGCATCAGAGTATCCACCGCCAGAAATGAATGCTTTAGTACCGTTTATTGTATACCCCTCGTTAGAGCGAACAGCACGTGTGCGCAGTGCCGCAGCGTCAGAGCCTGAACCTGGTTCAGTTAGGCAATAACTGAGAATTGTTTGCATACTAAGGACGCTTGGCATCACACGGGCCTTAAGCTCATCGCTCCCAAAACTATCAAGCATTTTAGCGCACATGTTGTGGATAGAGAGAAAAGCTGCAACTGATGGGCAAGCCATAGATAAAGCCTCAAATACAAGAGTTGCATCAAGGCGTGAAAGTCCCGTACCATTGGCCTCTTCTGGAACATAGAGAGATGCAAAGCCTAATTTTCCTACTTGTGGCCAGAGTTCTTTTGGAATTGTCCCTGCAGCCTCCCACTCTTGCGCGTGCGGTGCTATCTTTTCCTGCCCAAAATCAAATGCCATATCGAAAATTGCGTTTTGTTCTTCTGTGAGTGCAAAGTTCATGTTGCCTCCTGTAGGGCGATATTATTTGCAAAGAGTATTCCGTATAAAAATTCTATCTTAAGCAGTAATTGTTAACTGACTGGTAAATTTTAAAGCTACAATGAGCTAAATAGACTGATTTTTCTAATAGATTTTATAAATTTATTTTGATTTTGTTTTCTGAAAGAATCCTTCAACACGATAATTTAATTATTGAATAATCTGGCGAGGATGATCTTTAGGGTTAGAAAACGTACATTTAAAATTGAAATTGTTCTATGCCTGAGATTTTGAAGTTTATAAAACTGACTAACTTTGGGCGTAGCTAAAATAGTATGCAATATAAGTATTTATCATATAGCCTGTATGTTAGTTGTGTTCTCAAGCACACGTTGCACTCATTTTTAAAATTTGGTTCTGAGTCATCGCGTAACGGTGACCCAGAGTAGTTAGTAAGGTACAAGTATACTATTCCATTACGGGAATTGAAAACTCTTCCCCCTCTTTAATTCCTGAGGGCCAACGCGCCGTCACTGTTTTTGTGCGAGTATAGAATTTAAATGCATCTGGGCCATGCTGGTTAAGGTCTCCAAATACGGATTTTTTCCACCCACCAAAAGTATGATAGGCCAACGGCACTGGAATTGGAACATTGATGCCTACCATTCCAATATTAATACGGTTTGCAAAATCACGGGCTGTGTCTCCATCGCGCGTAAATATTGCTGTACCGTTGCCGTATTCATGGTCCATTGCCAAACCAATGGCCTCTTCATACGTTTTTGCACGAACCTGAGTTAAAACAGGGCCAAAAATTTCTTGAGTGTATATATCCATGTCTTTCGTTGCATGGTCAAATAAGTGAGGCCCAACAAAAAAACCGTCCTCATAACCCTGCAGGCTGAAATTTCGGCCGTCAACTAATAATTGAGCGCCCTGATCAATGCCCGTTTGCACTAATCTTTCTATATTTTTTTTAGCGTCAGCGGTTACAACCGGCCCATAATCTACGTCATTTCCAGAAGTATAAGGCCCGACCTTAAGCTTTTCGATGCGCGGTATTAATTTCTCGATTAATCGATCAGCAGTCTCATCCCCAACAGGAACTGCAACGGATATGGCCATGCAACGTTCGCCAGCGGCACCATATCCAGCGCCAACTAATGCGTCCGCTGCTTGGTCCATATCTGCGTCAGGCATAATAATCATGTGATTTTTTGCACCGCCAAAACATTGTACGCGTTTTCCGTTCTTACAGCCGTTTGCATAAATATATTCAGCAATAGGGGTTGATCCGACAAATCCAATAGATTGAATTAAATCGTTCTCTAATATTGCATCAACTGCCTCTTTATCTCCATTTACAACTTGCAAAATTCCTTTGGGCAGACCTGCCTCCTCCATCAATTCCGCAAGCATTAGGGGAACTGAGGGATCACGTTCGGAAGGTTTGAGAATAAAGGCGTTGCCGCAAGCGATTGCTGGGGCGAACATCCACATCGGAATCATCGCTGGAAAATTAAATGGAGTGATACCTGCAGTGACCCCAAGTGCCTGACGCATTGAGTACATATCTATGCCTGGGCCGGCGCTATCGGTGTATTCGCCTTTTAAAAGGTGGGGTGCTCCGATGCAGTACTCTACTACTTCAAGGCCACGCTGAACGTCTCCGGCTGCATCAGGTATGGTTTTCCCGTGCTCTCTGCTAAGAGTTTCTGCTAATTTTTGCATGTCGCGATTAAGTAAATCAACAAATTTCATCATCACTCTAGCACGGCGTTGGGGGTTTACTGCGCCCCAAGCTGGTTGCGCTTTAGCAGCCACACTAACAGCATTATATAATTCGTCTTTTGATGCGAGCGGTACCTTGCCCTGAATTTCGCCTGTGGCTGGATTCATAACATTGGCAAAGCGACCGGAGGTCCCTTTTATATGGGTCCCATCAATGTAGTGGGTAAGTTCTTGCATAAATTTCTCCTAATAAATGCAGTTAATTTGCAAAGGCTTTGTTGATCGGCACCATGTCGATCCGCCAAAATAATTTACAGTGTACATAATAACCTTGCAAAATCTTTTATAAAATTTGCATTTAATCAAAATTATTTTGCATAAATGCAGTATAGGTTCAATGGTTTTTAGGACTGAAAAAATTTAAATTTATTATTCGATATGAATGAAAAGTTTATATGAAGACAAACTGGGATGATTTAAGGCTCTTTCTTGCAGTAGCGTGAGCCGAAACACTTTTGGGTACAAGCATATCTGTGCGTTTGGATGTTGCAACACTTGGTTGTCACGTGCACGTTTAGGGCAGCAACTGGGAATGAGGTTGTTTCTGAAATCACCTAAAGCGTGCGTGTTGACAGAACCTGAGCACTGTTTTTGGTGAAGGCCGAAGCTGCTGATGAGGCTATGCGTACTGCGTCAGAAGTGTTGATGGCTCCTTAACGGTCTGTTGAAGATCCGCAATATAACGCATTGATTGGTTAGATCCGCCTCGGTGTTTCTAATTTTTTTGCAAACTATCTGTTGCCGCAAGTTTGTGCTGCTTTGATGGATAAGCATCCAGACCTTGATATCCAAATTGTAGCCTTGCCAGGTGTTTTCAATTTATGTTGGCGACAGGCCTATATGGTTATTGAATTCAGTGCGCCAACTGCCAGAGGACTTACTACACAGCGGGTAAGTGATTATAAACTGCATTTTGCTGCAAGTGATGATTACCTAACTAAGGCACTACCGTTAACCCAAACGTCTGAGCTTCGACATCACCGGATTTTCGGTTACATCCTGGATATGATATTTGATCGTGAATTGGATTATCTCGTTGATGTTGGGGTTAATCGAGTAGCACTGGCCTCAAACTCTGTATCTGTTCAATTGAATTTGTTGAGGCAGGGTGGTGGCATCAGGATTGTTCAACACTTTCAGGAGTGAATTGCGTGCTTATTGACTTGTTCTTATTTAAAAGTAGCTCTTATATAATGCGTCATGAGGCGAACCGAAAAAATTGCAAACTCAACCGGTTTGCTGAACTTTTAAGCCAAGAAATCAATGCAGAAATTGCTCGATTAAAGAGATTTTTAGAAATTATTTAAAACCGTGGCTTTAAAAGAATTTTAGTCATAGGTTTGAGGCTAGTTTATTAAATTGCGGAAATCATACTGTTTTACGGTTTTTTATTTCAGATGTAGCTTAATATTTTGTTACTGGTAGTGAAAGAACCATACTTGACAGAAAGTGGGTGTAATGTTGACGCTTGAAACGTGCGCTTGTTTTTATGAAGGAGTGATCTGTGTTAGTCCAAAATATTTTAAAATCCAAATCTGATGATACTGTTATTACTGTAAAAGCTGGATCGCTCATGTCTGAAGCGATTAAAGTGCTATCTCAGAGAAAAATAGGGACAGTTCTAGTTTCGAAGGATGGGCATACAGCTGAAGGAATTTTATCTGAGAGAGATATTGTGCGTGCTCTCTTCCAGCATGGTGGCAAAATTCTAAGTAAGACGGTTGATGCATATATGACAAAAAAATTGGTTACTTGTATCCGAGATGATAGTGCTGACAAAGTATTAAACCTTATGACTGCAGGACGGTTTAGACATATGCCAGTAGTGGAAAAATCACAGTTGGTTGGGCTCATCACTTTGGGTGATGTAGTCAAAGCGCAGTTAACAGAATTAAAAATGGAAAAGGATGCTTTGCAAGACATGATAATGGGGCATTAAGGTTCCTTGCAATCAGTTTGCTGAAGTGCTGCATTGTAGAGTGATTATTTAAGGAAGTAACTGATGCGTATTGGCCTATATCCTGGCACTTTTGATCCGATAACGTTAGGTCATATTGATATCATCCGTAGGGCTAGTCCGATGGTTGATCGATTGGTTATCGGTGTGGCTATAAACCGCGATAAAGTCCCACTGTTTTCCCTCGAAGAACGCTTGCAAATGATAGAGGCAGAGTGTTCAAAACTTTCTAGCGAACTGGGAATAGAGATAATTGCGCACCCTTTCGAAAATCTATTGATCGATTGTGCTAGGGACGTTGGCGCACGTATAATATTCCGAGGATTAAGGGCGGTTGCAGATTTTGAATACGAATTTCAAATGGTTGGTATGAACCGTCAATTAGATGAAAGTATTGAAACAGTATTTTTAATGGCGGATGCAAAGCATCAAGCGATTGCCTCGAAGCTCGTTAAAGAGATAGCCCGCCTTGGTGGTGATGTAAGTAAATTTGTGACACCTTTGATAAACCGAGAGATAAGAAATCGTTTCAAAAAAGCAGAATAAACGTATTTATCTAATGATAAAAACCTCATCACACTACATCATTTAAAAATGCAAATAATGCCTTTTTCAAAGGAATTTTCCCATTTGGACTGCGGTATCCGCCATTCGGTTTGAAAACCCCCATTCGTTATCATACCAAGTTAAAATGCGCACGAGGCTATCATCAATAACTTTAGTTTGATCCGTGGCGAAGATTGAAGAATGTGGATCATGATTGAAGTCAACGCTAACCAGTTTTGCATCCGTTACCGCCAATACTCCCTTAAGAGGGCCAGCTGCTGCGTTTTTCATAGCAGTATTAATTTGCTCGACTGAAACACTGCCATCCAGTTCAACCGTTAGATCTACGCAGGATACATTCGGCGTAGGAACTCTGATTGCGACGCCGTCTAGCTTGCCATTTAGCTCTGGCATCACCAAACCAACAGCTTTTGCCGCACCTGTAGAGGTTGGAATCATTGAAAGTGCGGCTGCACGGGCACGATATAAGTCGCTGTGCATAGTATCCAGTGCGGGTTGATCACCAGTATAACTGTGAACTGTGGTCATGAAGCCGCGTTTAATCCCAAAAGAACTTTGTAGAACTTTGACTACAGGTGTGAGACAATTGGTTGTACAAGATGCGTTAGAAACAATGATATCTGTCGCTGTAAGAGTGTTATGGTTTACGCCATAGACAATTGTCTTATCAGCATCTTTTCCAGGTGCTGAAATTAAAACACGACTAGCTCCATTTTCAAGATGTGCCTGACAAGCTTCCTTTGAAGTAAAGATGCCAGTACACTCCATAACTATATCTACATGCGCCCAAGGCAGCTCTGCCGGGTTGCGCAGAGCGGTGACCTGAATTGGCCCTCTGCCTACGTTTATGGTGTCGTCGGTGGTTTTCACCAGTGCGGGAAAGCGGCCGTGTACACTGTCATATTGTAACAGATGAGCGTTTGTTTCGACCGAGCCGAGGTCGTTAATAGCCACAACCTCAATATCAATGCGCTCACTCTCAATTATCGCACGAAGCACATTGCGGCCGATGCGGCCAAATCCATTGATTGCTACTTTGATGGACATGGTTTCCCCACATTTGTTGATAGTAAGTTACCTGAAGCGCTACATCAGAGATCGTCTGAGAAACGCCTAATTGCCGTTACCGCTAACAACTAGATTTGTGAAGCGCTGTCAAGTTGCCAGAGGTTGGTTGCAGAACGTGAGAGGTAATTGAACTAATATAATTTTATTTTCCATCATTTGGGATGCGTCAAATTTATAGGTGTATTATTCAATCCTAACGGCAATAGCACTATGTAATCATGTGGTGTTTCGTGAAGATGACGAAATACTTTCTAACCTACAAAAATAATCATATTTTGGAAAATACAGTAAATTTTTGAGAATTTAAGCTTATTTAAATAAGCTGCCCCATTGCTGCCGCCACATCAGCCATTCTTACAGAAAAGCTCCATTCGTTGTCATACCACGCTAGGACCCGCACCAACCGTTTGCCTACAACTTTGGTCTGTTCTGGAGCAAAGATGGACGAAAACTCGGTATGATTAAAATCGATAGATACTTTCTGTTCGGCGTCGTACGACAAAACTCGCCCCAAAGGTCCCTGTGCGGCTTTTGCAACTGCTGCGTTTATCTCTTCCGGTGTAACATCGCGGCTAGCCTCAAAAGTTAGATCAACTGCAGATACATTTGGTGTAGGTACGCGCATTGCCGTTCCATCCAACTTACCTGCTAGATTTGGCAGAACCTCACCTAATGCTTTAGCTGCTCCAGTTGAGGTTGGTATCATTGCCAAAGCAGCAGCACGAGAACGATAAAGATCATCATGGCGACGGTCTAATGTGGGTTGGTCACTTGTATAACTATGAATTGTTGTCATTACACCGCGTTCAATACCAACATAAGTATCTAAAACTTTGGCAAGGGGAGCCAGACAGTTTGTTGTGCAAGATCCATTTGATATTATTCGATCATTTGAAGCCAATAATTCGTCATTAACGCCAAAAATAATTGTTTTATCTACGTTTATTCCAGGCGCGGACAGTAAAACTTTTTTTGCACCGCGTTCAATATGGAGCTTAGCTGTCTTTCCGTCATTAAATTTTCCGGTACACTCTAAAACAACATCAGTGCCCCGCCAATCTAGTTTATTCATGTCGTATGTCGACATCATGCGAATGGGACCTCTTCCCAAATCCATAGTGTTGTTGCTTATGGTAATCTCTTGCGGGAAACGTCCATGGATGGAGTCATACCTCATAAGATGTGCTGCGGTTGATAATGAGCCTGTCGCATTCACTGCTACTACATCAATATCATTACGCAGGGATGTTGTTATATGAGATAGTATGCATCGTCCGATACGACCAAATCCATTAATACCAACTTTGACTGTCATTTTTGTTCTCGCATGTACGAACTATTAAACGATTATTCTATTTTGTAGCCGTGAAGTTTATTTAGTGAAAGTGTAATATTAGAATTAAATCATAGTGTTAGCGTTAAACGTGACAAAGTACCTTGTAGTTCGCGCTAACAGTTTTGAAGAAGGTGTGTAATGTTGGGCGCTAACGGAAAATGCTAAAGCAGGAGTGAACAAAATGAGTGGACTATTGGCTCTTTTGGATGACGTCGCGGGAATCGCTAAAGTAGCGGCTTCCTCGGTAGATGATATTCTTGGACAAGCTACAAAAGTTGGCGTTAAAGCTGCAGGGGCGGTAATAGATGACGCTGCAGTCACTCCAAAATATTTACAAGGGTTTTCGGCTGACCGGGAGCTCCCAATTATTTGGCGAATTGCAAAGGGATCGTTTAAAAACAAATTGTTGTATCTACTCCCAATTGGGCTTGTCCTATCTAATTTTGCACCTTGGGCTATTGCACCTTTGTTGATGTTAGGTGGCGCTTATTTATGTTTTGAAGGCGCTGAAAAAATTTCAAACGTACTAGGTTGGGGGCATGGACATGCTGATTATTCCGACCGAGTTATCGAGCAGGAGGATTCAACTCATATTGAGGAGAGAAAGGCGCGGGGTGCCATAAAAACCGATTTTATATTGTCAGCTGAAATCATGACAATTGCTCTAGCGTCTATACCCGAAAGCAACTTCTGGATGGAGGCGGCGACACTCGCCACTGTCGCTATTATGATTACAGTTGCGGTATATGGATCGGTAGCAATCATTGTAAAAGCTGACGATGTAGGCCTTGCAATGGCAACTAGCGGGCGTCTGCGGTTAATTCGTACGGCGGGGCGAGGAATTGTAAAGACGATGCCACTTTTTATGCATTTTTTAACAATTATAGGCACTTGTGCTATGCTCTGGGTTGGAGGTTCTATAATTATTCATGGCTTGGAACAAGTTGGGTTTGATTGGCCCAGCCATACAATACATCAAATTGCATTGAATATAAGTCAGATTGTACCTGAAATAAACGGAACAGTACAATGGAGTACAACAGCCATGATTGATGGAATTTTAGGGCTTGTGCTTGGATTTGTTTTAATTCCCGTGGGTGAAAAGATTATTACTCCTTTTTGGCGTTTCATTACTGGCGCGGGTAATTGATTCCGATGGTAGCTTATTGTGAGAAGACCATGTAAACTTAGCCATTATAATCATTACGTATAGTTAGCCCCGATATCTATCGTCTCGAATTAGTCCCGCTGACCTAAGCTGGTGCAGCACTAGCTCTACCGCGACTGAACCTATTTGATTATCCCAGATAATCCCTTGCGGTTAACCCCCAGTCGACTGATGTTAGGGTGTTGGCTTTACCAGCGAAACTCACACACGCACTCTTGAAAAATTTCTTAGCGCAAACACATTGGCAACCACCCCCATCGTCGCGGCGAGGCCCACTAGCCTTTGAGAAATTGAATTTATAATTCATCACATGGAAAGCACTTCAAAAACCGAAACCTTCACTACGGCACAACTCGGCAATACTGTCCTCGCCACGATGACCATCCAGAACAATGCGGATCTTCTCTTCCAAAGAATATTGCTTGCGGGTCGCCTGCTTGATGTCTTTAACGAGCTTCTCGCAATGGCTCTTACTTGTCTGTCTCATTTCCCACTTGTCTTATCCAGAATGTGGTTCTTGTGCGATACAGGATCAGTCGCCCGGCACGACTTTTATGCCTGGCGATGATGAGGGTCGGATCGTTTCTCGCTCGGCTGTGATAGACCGTGGAGGAGTAAGGTGGCCTCGTCTGAACGGATACTTGAGCTTAGGGCCCGTATGATAAAACAAGGTGGGAAAGACATATGAACAATATCATTGGCATCAACGTTTCTAAAAAAGAAAATGAGCGAAACCTCATGGGCCAACACAGGCTATCTCATTTGTCTTTTGGGAAGCGATGCGGAAAAGGAGATTTATAGCCTCCAAATTTGTGAAGATTTCCATGTGATCAATACCATGCAACTCTTTGATATCGCATGAGCTATTGGGGCTCCAACGCATGGGAGAGCGGTTCATTAAAGAACTATCACCGCCGTCACCATCAGCTGTGATGGGAAACATTTCACCGGAGGGTGAGATGTTATACCCGATGACTGTTGGAAGTCCGGTCCCGAATACAAAGCGTGTTGGAACAGGTAATGGTTCACCAAATGTGTCGCCAGATTGGAACCATGGCTGGGAGCTAAGCGAATATCTCCCAGTTGCCCTCGCCATGGCAATTGCACCTTGGTCCGTCAGAAGTCGAATTGTGTCAGCTGCGCTGTAGGTGGTGGTGCCAACCCGGTAGAGTACAGCGTCGCCATAGACACTGTGCTGCAGGTCAAGAGCCATCTGGCCAACCCAAGTTGGATCGACAGGTGAAGCGAATGACTCGTCTGGCTCCCAGTTCCAGCCTGGTGAAAAAGCCCAACTCGTGCAGTCGCTGCATCCTGAGAATTGACCGGCGAAGCTAAACAGACTGTGGACATGTTTTATAACCCATTTCTGATCGAGTGTTCGCAAAGCGTGCAGTGTCATGAGACACCCTTGGCTGTGACAGGCGAGTACAATTTTTTGCTGTTTTCTTTTGAATAATTTTGTTACCCGAGACTGAAGGTCAGTAGCAAATGTATTTTCACCTGGTGGATAGCGATAGTCGTATGGCGCACACATAAGAGTATCATCAACTTGCCAACCATGAGACGCCAGTTCTTCGACCATACCGAGGTAGCGGGGGCACTCTTCCGCAAAGTTTTCACCGAAGGACACCGGTGCTACTTGGACACCATGCCAGTTGCGTGCAGCTCCGTTTTTGCTATCAATCTCTAATGAAAGCCACTGCGCTACCTTGACAGAGGAACCTCGCGGCAACCCTGACCCAATTGAAAATTCGAGGCTTAGGATATCCGGGTTCATTACTGGGACCAAGAAGTCAAAGGAAATTCCCTCTGGTTTGACATTAACGTGCAAAGTGCTCATGCCCAAACCAGGCGCAAAAACTATTGGTCGTTGGCTCTTTGTCTGACTAGGGCTCGCAGAGCAACCCAACGTTAGCAGAGCGGCGAAAGCGCAACTAACTACTGCGCGAATTAGGTATGCCATTCACTCCCCTCAACTGGAATTAGGAGCCGGTCCACCGGGCCATCACCAATGTGGTTTGTCCCAGTGCTATGCCAAACCATAGGATGAACAAAGCTCCGTAATGTCGCCATCCGGCGGGTCAGATTTGAATGTATTGTCTCCGTCTTCATCTCATAAACACACAAACTCATAGGCATTTATGTAACCGTATATACGGTTTGGTATGTCTGTGAATGCAAAGATTTTTCTTATGACTGGCATTCCCAATGCTGTGTCAGGGGTCATCTCGGCTGTGGGTGCTGTGTGAACAACCAACCATTCTGGAGATTTTACATCTTCAGCAATAACACTGGAAGCAAAGTAGATAGCTGCTGGCATTGCGGCAAGCGTTTGTAGTAATTTCATTGGGATTTTTCCTTAATCCACACCGATGATTTACAAGTAAGGCATCGACTAGAAAACCGTGCATCACATCTGGTCAGGTATCAAGTTGATTGGAAGGTTGGTAACAAAGACTTTGGACTTTAATAATTACTGATGGTTAGGCAGATTAAGGCATCGTCTGCCTAGCTAAACAGTTTCCCAGTTTGTTTAGCAACTTCCCAGTTTGTTTAGCAACCACAGTCTTTATAACCGCTATTCATGTTTGTCGTCTGCGCTTATGGGGCCAAATAGGATAATTTGACTTCATAGATGCTGATGTCAGACAGTGAGGCTGCGGAAACGACCATAACTGGTTAATTGAATGATACTGCCAGACCAATGAGAATAAATAATAGGGTGCTGGCAAAACCTAAACTTATGTGTCGGTGCTGTATGTCAGCTAGCAAAAATTTAGTGATAGTTTGAACAAAAGGTACAAAATGAAAGTAGAAATGGTAATTGACGCGAAAAACAAAGTTGGTGAAAGTATCGTTTGGGATAACCGAAAAAACGAACTTTACTGGATTGATATTATTGACCAAAAAATCCATTCCTACGATCCAGCTACAAAAGAACACATGACATGGCAGACCCCTGATTTTGTCACTTCGATTGGTCTTAGAAAAGACAGTGGGGCAATCGTAGGGTTGAAAAAACAATTAACCCTATGGAATTTTGATGGACATTTTATTCCTCTAGCCGAGATTGAACCCAGTTCCCCAGATAACCGACTAAATGAAGGTGTGGTCGGACCAGATGGCGCGTATTGGGTTGGCACGATGCAAAACAATATTAATGCTGATGGCACACCAAAGAACATCACAGCGTCCACCGGGCGGCTTTATCGATGTACAGCAGATGGGAGTGTCGTATCAGTTAGTGAAGATAAATTCGGAATTACTAACACATTCGTTTGGACGGATGACGGACGCCTGATAACTGCCGACACGCTTGAAAACGCTTTATACAGTTATAGGGTTAATATAACGGGAGGCGCCTTGTCAGATAAGAAAATTATCCTCAAAGACTTTGATCGTGGCCTTCCCGATGGATCATGTAAGGATTCAGAAGGGTATATCTGGAACTGCCGAGTAGTCGGCGGATCATGTGTTGCGAGAGTTAGTGCAGAAGGGGTGGTTGAGCGAGTTATTGAACTCCCGTGTTCATGGCCAACCAGTTGTACATTTGGCGGACCAGACTTGAAAACTCTTTATGTGACATCCGCACGTTTTACTATGGACAGCGCTCACCTGGTGGAGTTTCCACATGAAGGTGCATTAATGGCTGTTGATACAGGATTTACAGGAGTTTTAACCAATAGATTTGGTTAAATTTATTATCACATCAGTAGCCACAAAAGTTGGTAAATGATGTGGGGGCGAGAGTGGAGGCCAAATAGCAACTTTTTTAGATTAAAACAAATTATGGAAAGATGATTTTCTCAAATGTCTCTACGGTTGAACTTAAAAATATACACCTAAAACCCCAGCTATGTCAGGCGTACTTTTGGTAGGTTTTGACGCCTTCCAACAAATCTAAATTCTATTCCCAGTTATGGTTTGCGGAGCGCAAGTTAATTTTTCCGTGCGTTCTAGATCAGAGCATAGCTTTGGCTTTTATTACAACTGCATGTGCTGTGATTGCAAACTGTTCGTAAAGAATATCTGCTGGCGCAGATGCTCCAAAGGCATTCATCCCAACGAAATCAGCCTTTGCTGATTTTCCACGTTCATCCAATAACCAGCGATCCCAACCTTGACGAACAGCGGCCTCTATACCTATTCGAACAGGACCGGCTGGAAGCACTCGACGCCGATATTTATCATCTTGAGCAGCAAATAACTCCATGCATGGCATTGAAACTACGCGGCAGCCAATTTCATCCTCTTGCAGAAGGCTACGAGCTTTAAGCGCAATGCTCACTTCAGAGCCGGTTGCAATTAAAATTACCTGACGTTTACCTTCTGATTCAGCAATAACGTACGCCCCTTTGGCAGACATGTTCTTAAGTGTATGCTCAGTCCTTACAGTTGGCAGGTTCTGCCGGGTCAGAGATAGTACTGATGGAGTTGTATTTGAGGATAGCGCTATCTCCCAAGCTTCCGCTGTTTCTACTCCATCGGCAGGTCTAAACACGTTCGTATTTGGTGTGGCCCGACTGATGGCAAGATGTTCGACTGGTTGGTGGGTGGGTCCGTCTTCCCCCAAGCCAATACTGTCATGGGTCATCACAAATACAGTAGGAATTTTCATCAAAGCAGCTAGCCGCATTGCTGGCCGTGCATAGTCGGTAAAACACATAAATGTGCCTCCATAAGGCCTAAGCCCCCCATGCAGCACCATACCATTCATTGCAGCCGCCATCCCGTGTTCACGAATGCCCCAATAAACGTATCTTCCGCCACGATTATTTACATCAAAAACGCCTAAATCCGCTGTTTTAGTATTGTTTGAGCCAGTCAAATCTGCAGATCCACCTATATTTTCTGGCATAATAGGATTTACAGCCTGCAGCACTTTTTCGGAGGCGGCTCGAGTAGCCAGCTTTGGTGCTGTTTCAGATATACCCTTTTTAAAAGCTTTCAGTGTAACGGAAAACTTTTTGGGCATATCGCCAGCAATAACTCTATTAAATTGTTTTTGTTTTGCGCTCGGTAAGCTTGAAAAACGTGTCTCCCAAGCTTTTCTTTCTTCTTTACCTCTTAAGCCGATATCTAGCCAAGCTGATTTTACATCAGCTGGTATTTCAAATAAATTGGTCGTCCAACCGTAGGCAGCTTTTGCATCTGCTATCTGTTTGTCGTCCGTAAGTGCGCCATGACCTTTAGACGTATCTTGTGCTGCATGACCGAGTGCTATGTGTGTTTTACACGCGATCATAGTAGGTTTATTCTGATTTTTGGCTTGAATAATCGCCAAATCAATAGCTTTTGGATCGTGCCCATCAATTTCAATCACTGCCCAACCTGCAGACTCAAACCTTAAAACTTGATTGGAGCTATCAGACAATGACACCGGTCCATCAATTGTAATGTCATTATTATCCCAGAAAACGATCAATTTACTCAATTGGTGACGTCCGGCGATACTAATAGCTTCCTGGCTTACACCTTCCATAAGGCAGCCGTCCCCTGCAATCACGTAAGTCATGTGGTCAACAACTTGTTTGCCATAGTTAGCGCTCATAATTTCTTCAGCCATGGCAAAACCAACCGCGTTGGCAATACCTTGGCCAAGGGGGCCAGTTGTTGTTTCTATACCGGCAGCATGACCATATTCTGGATGACCAGCAGTAATTGAACCCCATTGGCGAAAGTTTTTAATCTGCTCTAAAGTCATATCTTGATAACCTGTTAGGTGCAGGATTGAATAAAGCAGCATAGATCCATGGCCTGCGGACAGTATGAAACGATCTCTATCGGACCAACGTGGTGTAGAGGCGTCAAATTTAAGATGTTTTTCAAACAACACGGTGGCAACATCTGCCATGCCCATGGGCATTCCAGAGTGCCCAGAGTTTGCTGTTGCTACAGCATCCAGAGTTAGAGCCCGAATGGCCGTTGCTTTGGACCAGTGTCCTGGATGGGCGATACGAAGAGCTGTCAAATCCACAAAAACGTCCTTTGAATAGTATTTTGCTAGTGTGCATAGCACTCAACAGTTAAAGATCAAGTTTCTGCTAACATAAAAAAGCCACCATTTTTTTTTAATTGTATCTACGCATGCAATTTAAGTAATTTGTAGTGAGAGACAGACTTAAAAGCGATTGATCGCAAAAGGGGCGCAATTGTTTTATTCATTGGCTAAAATACACTCAGTCTTACTGACTATACGATTCGCTGATCAAAGTAGTATTGATTTTAAATTTAATAAGTGACTCGAGGGATGGGCAAAAGTATGAGCAACATAGATGAGTTGCAGCGACGTATTACAGCAGCAATAGATAGAATTGCTAATGGCATTAGTAATGCGGGTGGCAAAACTAGTAGTGAAAATCAGGTAATGGCCGCGGCATTGGACGATGAAAAGCTAGCTAATGCGCAGCTTACAGAAAGAGTGCGCAATCTCAAATCTCGTTATGATAGTACTTTGCTGGACATTCAGAAAAAGACGGATGCAGCGGATGAACGCGTATCAGTTCTTGATCTTGAGTTACAAAGGATGCGCAAATCGAATGATCAGTTACGGCAGTCAAATAGTGACTTACGAAAAGCAAATGAGGAGGGTGTCGGTGAACCTGATTTAATTAATAAGTCAATGCTAGCGGAAATTGAGTCACTGCGCGCGGCTCGTGCTGCTGACGTAGCAGAAGCTAATATTATCTTAGGCGCTTTGACGCCTTTGCTTGATCAAGTGGACAACGTGCAAGAGGAGGGTTCTGATGCCTGAGGTGACAATTACTATTGGTGGACGCCAGTTCTCGGTTGCTTGTCAAGAAGGAGAGGAAAGCTATCTGCATACTGCTGCTAAAATGTTGGATGATGAGGTACAAGTTCTTTCTGAACAAGTTGGTAGAATGCCCGAATCCCGAATGCTTTTGATGGCGGGTTTAATGTTGGCAGATAAAACTGCCGGCGTTGAAGATAGGATTACTGAGGTTCAGGGCCAGCTTAGGGACCGAGATGCCGAGATAGAGGGTTTAAAAACCATTAGTGCTCCAGAACCCGAACGGATTGAAATCCCTGTTGTGCCTCAATCCGTTACTGAAACATTGGCTGAACTGGCAGCGCGGGCCGAAGCTTTAGCGGCGGAGGTTGAAGAAAATTCCAGTTGATTAAACGCAGGTAAGCCGTAAAATATACTGCGTGGTCGACTAATTTTATTATTCCATCAAATTTTAAATCCTCAATAATAAAATTGCCATCAATTAGCCATTGGCCTCGCGAATTTTGTCCGCGGCGTCCTTGTCATAAACAACGCCATTTTCATTGAATAATGTATCTAGCTCACCCGATAGCATCATTTCTGTAATGATATCGCATCCGCCGACAAACTCACCTTTTACGTACAGTTGAGGAATTGTAGGCCAATCTGAAAACTCTTTGATGCCAGATCTTACAGTTTCATCTGCCAATACGTTGACGTCGGCGAAGTCGACCGCCATGTAATTGAGCACGCCAGCGACCCTGCTGGAAAACCCGCATTGTGGCATTGATTTGGTGCCCTTCATAAATAAGACCACATCATTGGATGTGATTGTATCAGATATGATTGCATGGGATTCGGTCATATTAGTGGTCTTTCTTGTTATAGGCCCGGTGATAATGCACCGCGTAGGTTTCATCTTCGGGCATTGGTTCGACATAAGTATTAGAGCAAGCCGCGAAAACACCTAAATGCCCTGGTATAACGAGCGGAGCGTTTTCTAAAGTATTATTCTCACGTGCCACTCGATTAAACATTTTTAAATCTGTTGATTCCATACCCAATGGTTTGACTATGTTCTGTCCTAATTTTTCTCTTGCAGGCCGTCGCAATGTCAAAGGTCTGCGTGGACCTTTTCTAAATGGGTATGCAAGCACCTGCAAAAGTGATTTCATCATGGTGCTTTCGTTGTCAACGCTAATGCGTGCAATTCACCATTACTTCCATCCATTTTACCCTTTAATGCTTTAGTAACTGCTCGGTGTTGTTGAACACGATTCATACCCTTAAATGACATATCAACTACTTCAGCGGAATAATGGTTCCCGTCACCGCGCAAGTCGGTAATAGTGATTTTTGCTTTTGGGAAACTTTCTCGGATCATATCTTCGATCTCTTGGGCTAGCATAGGCATAAGAATAGTCTCCAATATACATTTCCTAGATTTAGGGCGTGAGGGGGTCAGGTGCAAGGGTTAGGATTTTAGGGTACGAAAAATCTGCTGCTCTCCACTTGGTGGGTTGTCATTCCTGCAGTCACAGTATTACGTTTTTATTAAATCATTTTACACTTTAAAGGCTTGTCTTATGAATATGGAAACAGCCCCTGAACAAGCGCTTGCTTGGCATAAATCTGGTTTGGGCGCAGTCATTGCGACAGTGATCGAGACATGGGGTAGTGCACCGCGACGGGTAGGCGCACAGTTGGTTGTGTCCGGCACTGGAGAAATGATGGGATCTGTGTCTGGTGGATGCGTTGAAGGCGCAGTTGTAGTTGAGGCGATTGATGCATTAGCTGATGGTAGTTCACGGGTGTTGGAATATGGGATAAGTGATGACGAAGCTTTTTCTGTTGGGTTGGCTTGTGGGGGAAAAATTCGAATTTTAGTTGAACCCGTGGGAATAGAGATGCCGGTTGAAATGCTTGAGGCGTTGGTTGCGGCGCGTACTTTGCGTCAAAAAGTGGCTTATGTTGTGAATTTACATGACTGGACCAGGCATCTTACTGATGGTGGTTTTGCAGGCCGGTTTTCCCATGACCTAAGTGGTGTTGAGCCCGATGGTATAACTTTTGTAACCATTCACAATCCTCCCTTGCGACTTGCTATAGTAGGTGCAGTGCACATCGCTCAAGCGTTAGTGCCCATGTCTCGATTAGTAGGATATGATCCAGTTATTATTGACCCGCGTGAGGCATTCGGCTCAGAGGTGCGCTTTCCTGGAGAAAGATTGTTGAACGAATGGCCGGATGATGCTCTTAACGAGATCGCAATAGATGCGCGAACAGCAGTAGTCTTGCTGACGCACGATCCAAAATTAGATGATCCCGCCCTTCATGTGGCATTAAATTCTGAGTCTTTTTACATCGGGGCTCTTGGCTCGAAACGCACTCATGCCCAGCGGGTTGAAAGGCTAACAAAATCTGGGTTCTCAATTGAGAGTATTGGTCGCATTAAGGGGCCTATTGGTCTGGATATTGCTGCGGCTAGCCCTGCGGAAATTGCAGTTTCTATAGCGGGACAAATGATACAAACACTAAGGTGTAGCGAATGAAGTTTGGCTCTGTTGCTATTAAAGATTCTGTTGGTGGAATTTTGGCACATTCAATGTTGGGCATTGGAGGGTATATCAGCAAGGGAACTGTTTTGGATGCCACACACATAGCGCAGCTTTGCGCTGCTGGGCATGAGAATCTTGTAGTTGCGCGCTTGGAAAAGGGCGACGTAGAGGAAAACCTAGCTGCAACACGTTTGGCAAAAGCCATTGTTTGTAAACCGGAAATGCAGGGCCTGCGGGTAGCAAGGGCAGGCGCTGGGCGTGTAAACTTATATTCAACTAGAGCGGGTATTGTTTTGTTGGATGAAGCAGCCATCCTTGCTGTAAATACAGTAAACCCAATGATAACGATCGCCACGGTGTCTCGATTCAAACGTGTTGAAGAGGGGAGTATGATTGCTACAATAAAAATAATTTCTTATTCAGTTTCGGAAGTAGCTTTAGAGGATGCGTGTAGTGTGGGCCTGAGTGGGCTAAGCATAGCAGCTCCAATTTTTGAGACGGCAACCCTTGTCGAGACTCAAGTTGAAGAAAAACGTGGCACAGGGAAAGGGCAGGTGGCCATAACTGGTCGATTGGATAGGTTAGGGGTACAGCTAGAATCAAAAATAGTGGTTGAGCATAAGAAAGATCAATTGGCAGATGCGCTGAAGGAGGCAAAGGGGGACGTGGTTTTTATATTGACCGCCTCGGCAACGTCAGACCCTTTGGATGTAGGACCAGAGGCACTGCGTAAGGCGGGGGGGGTTATTACAGCCTACGGAATGCCCGTTGATCCAGGAAACCTTCTTTTTCTAGGCTGGTTAGGTAAAAAACCCGTAATTGGCTTGCCAGGATGTGCTCGCTCTCCTGCATTAAATGGCGCAGATTGGGTTTTGGAGCGGATAATTTGTGGTCAACGGCTGACTCAGGCTCATATATCCAGTATGGGCGTCGGAGGTTTGCTCAAAGAAATTCCAACAAGACCAATGCCTCGAGCATTGTAGAGGTTGTACCAACTAAAATAATACTGCGATATTTTTAGATATTTAAAAAAAATGGTTCTAAACTGATCGTAGCCGTGTTTAACTATTGCAACAAAATAAAAAAAGGGAGGATGCTATGGCACAAGTGTCAATGACCGTTAATGGAAAGTCTGCGTCTGGCGAGATAGATGGGCGCACATTATTATCTTCGTTCTTGCGCGACGATTTAAAACTTACCGGAACTCACGTGGGTTGCGATACGTCTCAGTGCGGTGCTTGTTTGGTGCACGTAGATGGCGTAGCAGTTAAGTCTTGTACAATGCTAGCTGCAGAAGCTGATGGTGCGGAAGTCGATACAATTGAGGGTCAAGCCAACGCAGACGGATCTCTCAACGTGATTCAGCAGGCGTTTCAAGATCACCATGGGCTACAATGCGGTTTTTGCACACCCGGTATGGTTATGTCTGCAGCGGCACTCTTAAAAGAAAATGCTAATCCTTCAGAATCGGAAGTGCGCTCATATCTGGAGGGTAATATTTGTCGCTGCACAGGTTATCATAATATCGTTAAAGCAATTATGGCAGCATCTGGACAGGATGTCAGTTCTATTGCTGCCGAATAACTTAATTCGCTTGATTGGAGCACCTATTGTTTTGGTTTCAAAACTTTTTTTTGAGATAAAAATCACTGGGGTCTACCCCATATTTCTAGAGTGCATGATTAAACGTGATCTGAAAATTTGAACTACGCGGGTATTGTCCCGTGCTAAATACAGGGAGAAATAAAATGCCAAAAGATGGAGGCATAGGTGCCAGTAGCAAGCGGCGCGAAGATGTTCGGTTTTTGACAGGGGTCGGAAACTATACGGACGATATTAATGCACATGGGCAAGCCCATGTATTTTTTCTACGGTCCGATGTGGCACATGGGAAATTAAACGCAGTCGATACTACCACAGCAGCCGCGATGCCAGGGGTTGTTCAGATCTTTACTGGAGCAGACTTTGAAGCTGTAGGCGGGATGCCATGTGGTTGGCAGGTCACAGGAAAAAACGGTGAAGTAATGCAAGAGCCTAAGCATCCTGTTTTGGCTTCTGAAAAAGTTCGGCATGTAGGCGAACCAATAGCGGCTGTTGTAGCGGATACTTTAGAGCAGGCTCGTGATGCTGCTGAAGCAATTTTACTCGACATTACAGAACTGCCAGCAGTAATAGACATGAAAGCCGCAGTCGTGGCCAACGCTCCTAAAGTACACGATGATCTCGCAAACAATTTATGTTATGATTGGGGTTTCGTTGAGGAGAATAAAGCTGCAACGGATAAGGCTTTCTTGGATGCCGCTCATGTGACTTCTCTCGAGCTTGTCAATAATCGTCTTGTGGCAAATCCAATGGAGCCGCGTGTTGCACTCGGTGAGTATTCGCAAGGGACTGACGAACATACCTTGTATACTACTTCTCAAAACCCACATGTTATCCGTCTGTTAATGGGTGCATTTGTTTTGGGTATTCCAGAGCATAAGTTACGCGTCGTATCTCCAGATGTAGGTGGCGGTTTTGGAACAAAAATATTTCATTACCAAGAAGAGGCATTTTGCACTTTTGCAGCAAAGGCTTGTAAACGTCCAGTAAAGTGGACATCGAGCCGAACTGAAGCCTTCATGTCAGATGCACATGGCCGTGACCATGTTACAAAAATCGAGTTGGCATTGGACGCGGACAATAACTTTACTGCACTGCGGACCGACACCTATGCAAACATGGGGGCATATCTGTCAACATTTGCCCCCTCTGTGCCGACTTGGTTGCATGGAACGTTGATGGCTGGGAATTACAAAACCCCGTTAATCTACGTTAATGTAAAAGCGGTGTTTACGAATACAGTACCGGTCGATGCTTACCGCGGTGCTGGCCGTCCTGAAGCGACTTTCCAATTAGAACGTGTTGTGGATAAAGCGGCGCGTGAATTAGGCGTTGATCCAATTGCTTTAAGGCGTCAAAACTTCATTACAGAGTTTCCATACGCCACGCCGGTCGCAGTGGAATATGACACTGGTGATTATCACGCAACTATGGATAAGCTTGAGGAAATGGGCGATTTTTCCGGTTTTGAAGCGCGACGTAAAGCTTCGGAGGCAAGTGGAAAACTACGTGGCCTTGGAGTGAACTGCTACATCGAGGCTTGCGGTATAGCGCCGTCTAACCTTGTAGGACAGCTAGGGGCGCGTGCTGGACTTTACGAAAGCGCGACTGTTCGGGTGAATGCCACTGGAGGGCTGGTCGTTATGACTGGATCACATAGCCATGGTCAAGGGCATGAGACGGCTTTCGCTCAGGTAGTAGCAGAGATGATTGGTATTGACGAGAGTATGATTGAAATAGTGCATGGTGATACAGCTAAGGTGCCAATGGGCATGGGGACTTATGGCTCTCGCTCTATTGCGGTCGGCGGGTCTGCCATGGTTCGAGCAACAGAAAAAATAATAAATAAAGCTAAGAAAATTGCATCGCACCTATTAGAAGCTTCAGAATCAGACATTGAGCTTAAAGACGGTGCTTTCTCAGTTGCTGGTACTGATAAATCTGTGGCGTGGGGCGACGTTACTTTGGCGGCTTATGTTCCTCATAACTACCCGCTTGAAGAAATTGAACCCGGGCTGGAGGAAACTGCTTTCTATGACCCGTCAAACTTTACCTACCCCGCCGGAGCCTATTGTTGTGAGGTGGAAGTAGACCCAGAGACAGGCAAGGTTAGTATAGAAAGGTTTGCGGCTGCAGATGATTTTGGTAATATTATTAATCCAATGATAGTTACCGGACAAGTGCATGGCGGCTTGGCGCAAGGAATAGGGCAGGCGCTTTTAGAAAACTGTGCATATGATGAAAATGGCCAGTTGCTGAGTGCTTCTTACATGGATTATGCGATGCCACGTGCGGATGATTTGCCGATGTTCTCTGTAGATCACTCATGTCAGACACCATGCACTCACAATCCATTAGGAGTGAAGGGGTGTGGTGAAGCGGGGGCAATTGGATCTCCACCAGCGGTTGTAAACGCCGTGGTTGATGCTCTGCGATCCGCGGGCAAAGACGTAACTCATATTGATATGCCACTTTCGCCAGATAGAGTTTGGGCGGCAATGCAATAAAGTAATAAAAGGCGGGGCCGGAATTTCTCTCGGTCCTGCAGAGTTTTGGCAAATTAACTTGGGTTAATTTTGCTAATAGAAAGGATACACTATGTATAATTTTGAATTTCAAAAACCAGACACTATTTCTGACGCTGTAGCTGCCCTAGGTGCGGAAGATGCGCAGGCACTTGGGGGTGGTCAAACGCTGCTACCCACAATGAAGCAGCGCTTAGCAAGTCCAAAAGTTTTGGTGAGCCTAAAAGGAATTGCGGAGTTGCAAGGCCTTTGCATGGGAGACGATGGCTCTATGTGTATTGGTGGGGCAACAAACCATGCCACAGTGGCTGTTGAGGCAACTTCTTATCCTGCATTAGCAGCAACAGCGGCTCACATTGGAGATCCTGCCGTGCGTAATAGAGGCACTATTGGAGGTTCTCTTGCTAACAATGATCCGTCCGCCTGTTATCCGGCGGCAGCTCTTGCATCAGGCGCCACCATTGTAAGCAATTCTCGCGAAATTTTGGCAGATGACTTTTTTCAGGGCATGTTTACCACTGCCCTTGAGGAAGGTGAAATAATAACTGAGGTCCGTTTTCCTATTCCTGAAAAAGCAAACTATCAAAAATTTCTTCAGCCGGCCTCACGCTTCGCGCTTGTCGGAGTATTTGTCGCTAAATTCGCAGACGGTGTCCGTGTTGCAATTACTGGTGCATCTAACGACGGTGTTTTCCGTTGGGGGGAGGCGGAAGAGACCTTGTCTACAAACTTTTCCCCTGACGCGCTTCAGGGATTATCACTGAGTGACAGTGATATGATTGCAGATTTGCACGGAACAGCTGCCTACCGTGCACATCTGTGTTCTGTAATGACTAAGAGAGCGGTCATGGCAGCAAATTAAATTTTCGACAATTATTTAGAACATTTTTAAACCGTGGCGTTTGTTATTTCGCCACGGTTTTTCTTTTCAAAGGATTTTGTGTGCAGCCTCTGAACATTTCGGTAGTAAGTATAACAAAGAAGTAGCATTCAGACTTGGTTGTTTTAGTTGGATTGGAATTTGTTTATTGAATGTATCAATTGGTCATAATTCATTGAAATCTAGAGTTGATCTTTTTCCCTATCAAAAAAGGTAAGAATTTTTAATTCTTCATTCGTATAATGCTGAATTGAACTCACCCTTTTGTTGGCAATGGTCCAATTAACATAACCATTTGACGACCTTCCATCTTAGGAAAGTTTTCAATTTTGCCATGATCTTCTGTATCTACAGCTACACGCTCCAGAAGTTCACGCCCTAAGTTTAAATGGGCCATTTCACGTCCTCTAAATCTTAGAGTAATTTTAACTTTGTCGCCGTTTTCAAGAAATTTGAAAACATTACGCATTTTTACATCGTAGTCATTTGTATCTGTATTTGGCCGAAATTTAACTTCTTTAATCTCAATAATTTTTTGCTTCTTTCGAGCTTCTGCTTCGCGTTTTTGCGTCTCATATTTGAATTTACCGAAATCCATAATTTTGCAAACTGGTGGATTTGCATTTGGAGAAATTTCAACTAAATCCAAACCTGCTTCGTCGGCCATATCCATGGCGCGTGTCGGTGTCACTACACCTACGTTGTCGCCATCGGCGCCAATAAGGCGAATTTCAGAGTTGCGGATTTTTTCGTTTACGCGTGGGCCAGTTTCACGTTGTGGCGGCGCGTTATGGGGTCTTCGAGCGATGATAGTCGTCCTTTAATGATTGGCAGAAATATGCAAATAGTGAATAGCGTCTGTGAGTTATATCTTCAAGTCGCAAAATTGAAACTGTATTTCTATTCTGTTCATTTTCTATCGTGCGGTACTGACATCGTAACCTACTCAGAAATTTGTTACATTAATATTTAACGAAGTTGACCCTTTGTGTGGAATGTGACCTCAAATAAAAAGTTATAAACTAATTTTTTTATAGTTTTAATATGTTAAGGATGAATAAATTTTTACTATGAACAGCAGAACATTTACGCATAGTTCCCTGAGTCAAAATGCCTTGTGGATCACCATTAATGTAAAATCAATCCAGAAATGCTTTTTCGACGACATAGTGAGCAGGTTTTGAATTTGCTCCTTCCACTAGTCCATATTCTTCTAACATCGCTTTTAGTTCGAGATTAAAAGCAAGATTACCACATATCATTGCACGATCGGTGTCGCGGTTTAAAGGAATTACATTTAGGTCGGTGAATACCACGCCTGAATGCATTAAATCCGTAATACGCCCTACTTTTTGGCTTTGATTGCGTGTAGTAGTTGGGTAATATTTGATGCGTTGCCAAAAATTTTTACCAATCACCGCATTCAGTAATTCGTTCGATTTCAAGTCATCAATTAATTCTGCACCATATTTTAGTTCGTTTGCCTCGCGACATGTGTGTGTAATGATAATCTCATCGTAATCTTCATAAGTTTGTGGTTCGCGTAGAAGCGAGGCAAAAGGTGCAAACCCAGTGCCTGTTGCAAAGAACCAGAGGCGTTTTCCTGGGATTAGCGCGTCGTGAACTAATGTACCAACAGGTTTGGGGCGTAATATGATTTCATCGCCAATTTTAATATGTTGTAGTTTTGATGTCAGAGGTCCATCAGGCACTTTTATGGAATAAAACTCTAATTCTTCATCCCATGATGGTGAGGCAATAGAGTATGCACGCAAAAGTGGTTTTTGTTTTCCAGTTTCATGGCTTTCATCGCCCATTAATCCAATCATTACAAATTCACCTGATCGGAAACGTAAAGATGCAGGACGTGTTACCCTAAAACTGAACAAGCGATCGGTGTAATGTGTGACTGCCGTAACCGTTTGGGTATCAGGTATTTTTTTAAGGGGCAGAGAAGTATTTGAGGTCAATTTTTTGCTCTATTATGTGTTATTTAGTGAACCAGTGAAAGTTCAGTGTATAATAGTCTTTGATTGCAAAGAGGGAAGGGCTTCGTAGCGCAGGTGAGCATTAAAGTTGTTTTTTTGTCATTAAATAAAAGTCTGTCACTGGGCGCTGGCTTGTGTTTTGCAAAGACTTAAAGATCTAAATTCTATCAGATACTCAATTGCAGGCTATCGGACCCTGATAGTGTAAATTAAGTAAACATCGTTTGGCTATATCAAAGATTACAGATTTACCGTTGCGGCGTTTTCACATCTAGTTTCAATTATCAGTCACCATTTTGTGAAGGACTCTATTATCATTTCGTTTTTAATTTATTTAAAGAATTTTATTCTATATATTACTCATAATAGTTATATTTAAAGAATATAATACCAAATTTTTAGATATTGCAATACTTTGCTGTTTAACGGAGATGATACAATGCCTGTACGGATTGATGAAATAGATCGAAAAATTTTACATAGTTTGCAGGTCGATGCTTCCCAATCATTAGATGAAATTGCCAAAGCTGTTGGGTCATCCAAAACGCCAGTTTGGAACCGCATACGGAAATTGAAAAGTGCGGGGGTTATTGGTCAGCAAACTGTTATTCTTGATGCAGAAGCTCTGGGATTCGAAGCATGTTTTTTTGTCTTAATACGTACATCAGAACATGATAATGACTGGCAAGGTCAATTCTTGGCGACACTGTTGGCGCGAGATGAGGTGCAAGAGGCCCATCGTCTGGCAGGTGATATAGATTATATCCTGAAAGTGCGTGTACGAAACGCGCGTGCTTATGATAAATTTTATCAAGCTTTAATTTCTGAGGTGAAAATATTTAATGTCACAGCTCTACTATCCATGGAAGAAATCAAATGCTCTTTAGAGTTGCCGCTGGTTTAGTAGGACTGAGTTCCTATATCCCTATTAATTTTGGATATATGAAACATAATTACAAATTTTGGTGGTAAGTTGAAGAGGCAAAGGTTCCCTCTACCATTACAGAAGAGCTGGGACTTTCTTCTGAAGGTACGAGCCATGTGGCAATAAAAGAGGCGTTCTTACTTGAAGCTAGGCGCACCGGTTTAATGCCTCAGGCAGCGGAGATTACGGACCTGAATGGAATTATTAGGGGAATGCGTCAAGCATCGGCTTTAATGGTAGAGTGGCCTGGTTGTTCGCAACTCAGATCTCCGATTTCATTTGTGCGCGCGAGTGACAATGAGCGGACTGATTTGGTCAAAAAACTATCTGAGCTGACACAAGGTAAGGTCAAGATTGTTATCGTCTCATCCCCGCATTTCAGGATGATTAATCGTGAGAACAGTCGTGAGCTCGCTCTATTGGTTAAAGACACTCTTAAGCTGCAATAGGCTTTTAATGGGTGGAAGGGTATTCAACAGCGCTAGAGCTAACTTTGATGTACTATCTAACTCGTGAGGCTCAACAGATTGAGGTCTGATTTTTTTTTACCTAGCCGCAGTCTACCAATGAATGAAACGGCCCACACTGTTTGCAAACATGTCTGTTGTCATAGATTAAATATAAATTGGCACAATATGGAAAGTCAGAAATGAAATTTCATATATATAAGCAAAGGAATACTTAAATAACTAAAACCTGATAGGAGTACTTAATGCGAGACACACTAAGGTTATGGAAATCTGCGATAGCGCCTGTTATTTTAATCACACTGGGAGTATCTGCCGCAAATGCCGATATAACTGTCACGTTTAAAGATGGTGCCCCAAAGGATAGATTTACGATTGTTCTTAATGCTGCATGTGCAATTGGTCCTTCAGTTCTGCAGATTAATCTTGCAACTGCGCCAGTTGGCCTGCTTTTTGATATTACAGAAAACGGTGACGGTATTGGAGTATCGCAACCTTTTGAGTGGGTTTCTCCCCCGAACAACTTAGCTGCTACGCCACAAGTTGTTGATGGTGATACAATACTTGAACTAAATTTGAACGGCCTTTCGCCAGAAGTTCCTTGGGTTTTTACGATTGATCTTGATGATAAAGCAAGCAATCAACCAATTACGGTATCAGGATCTGAGATAGCAGGTGCACAGGCGATTCTGTTAACAAGTGGCAGGTCAACCACTGGTATATTTGATGCAAGTGGTGAAGCTACAATCTCAACTGTTTGTAGCTGATTAAATGGGGTTAATATAGCTTATCAAAATTCTAAGCTGCAGTCTTCCAAAGTGGCCTTCCGTATCATAACTGATATTTTTTATTTAAGTCCTGACAATTAGCTTTGGTTTTTTATTTTACCAGTTATTTGTAGTGACCATTAGCTTGTCAAGTTTGTGAAAATGGTAACTATTTGCGTATACTGGCGGTTGGCTGATCTGTAAGTTTGGGTTGCTAGCAAATAACGCTGGTAGCGCTATTTGCATCTCTAGCCTAGCCAAGGGAGCACCAACACAGAAGTGTAAACCACCTCCAAAGGCTAGGTGGTTAGAGGGATTTCGAGTAGGATCGAACTTGTCAGGATTACGATAAACTGCTGGATCTCGTCCTGCTGCTCCAAGTATAAGTGCAATTTCGTCTCCCGGGTGCATAGTATGGCCACCTATATCAATCTTATCGTATGCGTAACGAGTAAACATATGCAGCGGCGGATCGAAACGAAGAAGTTCTTCAATAGTGCCCGATGCCAAGCTCGGTGAAAGAGCTGCAGTCATTTTATTCTCGATTAGGCATTTTACGGCATTCCCAAGGCTATGTACCGTTGCTTCGTGCCCAGCATTAAGTAACAAAATACATGTGCTTATCATTTCGTCATGACTCAGTTTGGCTCCATTCTCCTCGGCGGCAATCAATTCAGTGATTAGATCATCGCGTGGGTCATCGCGGCGTTGTTCTATGTAACCTCGTAAAAAATCTGCGAATTCAAATGCGGCTTGATTGGCTTCCTCTTCAGTCTGTACTGTGATGCCAGCCTGATAAATTGCAACCATTGCGCTGGACCAGCGCAAAAGGTCTGGTGCCATTTCCTCTGGCACTCCGAGTAAGCGAGCTATCACTTTTACTGGAAGATGCTGGCAATAGGTTGGAATTAGGTCAAACTCGCCTGTAGGTAATGCAATTAATAAGTCTGTACAAATTTTTTGGATGTCACCGGTCAGACTTGCGATACGTCGTGATGTAAATGCCCGTAATATGAGTAGACGCAGGCGTGTGTGTTTAGGGGGTTCAAGCTCAAGTAAAGAATGCTGCTCGACAGCATGAAATGCCTCAAGATGTTCCGACACTTCGCGGCTTTGAAAATCTGGAACTGCGCGTCCAAGCCGTTTGTCTCGGAGTACCTTGTGCACTGTGGCGTAGTCAAAAGCTGCTAGCATTTTATACTCTTGCCAGTACACGATGGGACCAGCCATGCGAGCGCTTTCATAGGCTAGGTAAGGATTTTGTATAAAATTATAATCATGTGGTGACTGGCTAAACATGGGATTAATTTCACAGGCTCATTGATGCTTGGCAAGTGCTACGGATTATTTTTAATGGTTAATCTGACGCTGGTTAAAAAGTTTAGAAACCTATATCTGCACATTTTTGGACCAATCTAAGCAAGTGCCATTTCAATCCAATAATTAATTTACTGGGTTTTATAGAAATGATTGAAGTAATCACACAAATCAAAATAATTTATGTCTTATAGTCAATCCAAGTTATGAAGTTATTAAAACAATTGTTTAGAGTTACATTTTAAACTTACAGTAAATGGTAGGCGGATTTTTTATGAACTTTTTACGAGCCCTCAGTATAATACCCTTTTTGGTAATTTTTGGAAAATTCACTACCACTTTATTGATTAAAATTATGGATATTTATAAAAATGGAGTTATGCTGAGGTCTTGTTAAATAAAAGAAAGTTATGTCTCTGCTAGTGCGTCGATAATAGGTTGAAAGTCCGTAGCTTTTAGAGAAGCGCCGCCCACCAATGCGCCATCGACATTTTCGACCTGAAAAATTTCAGTGGCATTGGTAGCTTTGACTGATCCGCCGTACAGGAGCCTTATTTTCATGCCCTCTGTACCAAAGCGATTAATTAATTCGTCCCGCAGCATATCGTGGGTTTCTTTGATTTGATTTAAGGTGGGTGTCTTTCCAGTGCCGATAGCCCAGATGGGCTCATATGCTACTATTGTATTCACTGCAGTTGCATCATCAGGCAGGGATGCGTGAAGCTGTGTTCCAATAATAGTAAGGGTGTCTTTACTTGAACGTTCGGCTGCGCTTTCACCTATACACAAAATAGCAATTAGACCAGCGGACCAAGCAGCTTGCACTTTGGCCCGCACCCTTTGGTTGTCTTCATTATGGCCGTCACGACGCTCAGAATGACCAACAATTACATATTTAGCGCCAGTTTCCGCGATCATTGACGCTGAAATATCTCCGGTGTATGCGCCATCTTTTTCAACATGACAGTCTTGACCTCCGATTTTAATAAAACTGTTTACAGTTTTTTCTACGGCTTTATTGAGCAAAGTGTGGGGAGGGCAAACTATTACTTCAGGGTCAGAGATATTTTGACCCACTGTTAAAGTGGTTAGGTCGTCCAAGAGATTATTATCTCCGTTCATTTTCCAATTACCTGCTGCTATTTTGCGCCGCATATCATCGTGCCTCTAAATTGGATTCTATTTGTCCTAGCACTGGATCTGGGTTCCTACCAGTGTGGTTTGAAGTCTTTACGGTAAATCTAGGTAATTCACTCTGGTACTAATAACAGATACGCAAATTTATGATTGAATAACTTTCAAAGAGAATTGGAGGTCGTTAATTTTGATGAGATTAGGCTGCCTTAGTGCACAGAGGATTTGTGCAAATAAGGTTACCATGCAAAAGTAGGCTGAATTGGAAATGGAGATTGGCAATTTTCTTGTTGTTGAAGGGTTCCGATTAAAGGGTTAGGTAATAGTTATTGGGTCGCAAGCACCTCAATAAAAAAGTTTCTGAGCTACGGTTATTTAATTCATAGTTGTATTTTACTTTGTCCAAACGCCCTGTTTTTGTTTCTTCGGCGTCGATATAAAAGTTTCATTACCGGATAATAATTGTCCATTTGTATAAAGTAATGGGGCACAGATCCAAAAGTCATTAAATAATTTCTTTTTGAATTGTGTCGATCACTCATTAGCCAATTTTAAAATTCAAAAATGAATTTTTGACATTTTAATATTAGACTATTTTAGCCCTGAGAAGCGTTTATTCCTGCAGAAACTAAACAGATATTAGGTGAGATTGATATTGTTGGACCCTATAATTTGAACAAGAACTTAAATTTTTACGGCGATGTGTCTCTTAGTCAGGTTTCATTGACTCAAGGATTTAGTATATTTTGCAAAAGTGTGAAGTTAAATACTGTCATAATCAACATCCTTTTTTACAATAAAAGTTGCTCATTTGCTACGCAAATCATCTAGGGCTAACTTACACAAATTTGGTTGAGCCATTCAAAAGTAATGATTTTTTTTAAAATAAATCAAGTAGGCAATAGAGCCATTGAAACCAATTATACGGTTTAAGTATTTACAAATATGTTGCCAAAAATGTCTATTTAATTAGTGTTCTGATTGGCCCTAAGCTCATCGATGTCTTTAAAATTAATAGATTCTCCACACCCACAAGAGTCTGAAACGTTAGGATTATTAAATTTGAAACCAGACTCCAGCAGTGAGGTTTCATAATCGATTTCAGTCCCAAAAAGAAACATTTGTGCCATTGGTGCTATAATTATTCGTGCACCATTTTGTTCGACGGTTTCGTCATTAGGGTCTGCTTGTTCCACATATTCCATAGTATATTCCATGCCCGCACATCCGCCTTTTTTTACTCCTATACGGAGACCGAGATGCCCTTTTTGGGCCATCAGTTTGGAAATATGTGAAGCGGCGCGTTCGGTAATGCTTACAGCTGGTTTGCTTGGAATGGATAACATAATTAAGCCCTGAGTGACTATATGATGATATTAAGATGTGATTGATTGTCTCACAAGGGGGGGAATACAACAAGGGTTGCATATCATGCAATGAAACTGATGTATCTTTAAGACTGACTTAGTCACATAAATTCCAACGCTTATAAAATTGTGTAAAAGGATAAAGGCTTACAGCATTCTTGACTATACCCTGCTCTTTAAAAATTGAAAAATCAAAAATGAGAAACAGAACAGGGTTTTAACAGGAGTCGTGTTGTAGTTTATTAAGGATCACAAGTCTATTTAAGATATCAGCTCTGTTATGAACAAATATTATGCTATTTTTAAATTACATAAAGCCCAATTCCAAGCGGGCTTCATCTGACATCATTTCCATACCCCAAGGTGGTTCCCAAACCAGTTCTACATCTACTTGTTTTACTCCTTGCAAAGGTTCAACCGCATCGGCAACCCAACCGGGCATCTCTCCGGCGACTGGGCACCCTGGTGCAGTCAGGCTCATTAGAATCTTGATCTCATTTTGTGCAGAAATGTCTATGGTATAGATCAACCCAAGTTCATAAATATTCACGGGGATTTCAGGATCATACACCGATCGGCACGCCTCAACCACGGACTCGTAGAGATCATGGTCAGTTGATGAAGGCGCAATTAACGGCGTTCCTTCAAGCATGTCATTCGATTGGTTCATTTGAATCTCACAATTTTCCTGACAATTTATATAGGGATTACAGGAGCAGTGGTAAAGGGGTCATATAGGTAACTTAAACGGTGTCTGGTTATTAATTCTCTTTTATAAATCTGCCAATAGTTGAAAATGTAATATATGAGGTCAATTGAGGTCAATAAGGGGGAAAATAATTTAATTAAAAACCAAAAATACATTCTGGGCACAACTTTTTACAGGATGAGCCTTTTTGCGTAAAAATTTTTTCAGAATTATTGGATAGCCGTTGCACTACTTCGTGATTGTTTCTAATTCCTACAAACAAACCTTGTCCGCTGTGCTGCATGGGATTCACAATGAAAAGCTTTTCTTTTGATTTGGCTGCATCCGACGGCCGTGCACGTACTGGCGTTATCCAAACGCCGCGAGGCAGTATTCGTACTCCAGCTTTTATGCCCGTGGGCACTGCTGCAACTGTCAAGGCTATGTTTCCTGAATCTGTGCGTCAGACTGGAGCTGATATTCTGCTTGGAAATACCTATCATCTGATGCTTCGTCCGACGGCAGAACGTATTTATAACCTTGGTGGTTTACATGAATTTATGAATTGGAGCGGTCCAATTTTGACGGACAGTGGTGGTTTTCAGGTGATGAGCCTCTCTGGCTTGAGAAAACTAACTGAGCACGGCGTGACCTTCAAAAGTCATATTGATGGTTCAAAGCATGAGCTTACTCCGGAACGTTCTATGGAAGTCCAGCGCTTGCTTGGTTCCGATATTGTCATGTGTTTTGATGAATGCCCCGCACTACCTTCGGATTACGATAAGATCGCAAAAAGTATGGAACTTTCAATGCGTTGGGCTGAGCGTTCGCGCACTGCTTTTGGAGATCGACCTGGCTATGCTTTGTTTGGTATTCAGCAAGGTGGCTTAGAAAAAGATTTGCGCAGGCAAAGTGCTGAGGTGCTTTGTCAAATTGGTTTTGAAGGTTACGCCGTCGGAGGTTTGGCTGTTGGCGAAGGTCAAGAGGCAATGTTCGGTTGCTTGGACTATGCGGCGGAGCAGTTACCCAAGGATAAACCACGTTATCTGATGGGTGTGGGAAAGCCTGATGATATGGTAGGAGCAGTTGCGCGTGGAATTGATATGATGGATTGTGTGCTTCCCTCTCGTTCCGGGCGAACAGGTCAAGTATTTACCCGCTCGGGAGTGCTAAATATAAAAAATGCTAGGCATGCTGATGATCCGCGTCCATTGGATGAAAATTGTTCTTGTCCGGCCTGTAATAGTTATTCGCGCGCTTACCTTCACCATGTTTTTCGTAGTCAAGAAATTTTAAGCTCAATGCTTTTGACTTGGCACAACTTACAATATTATCAGGATATTATGACCAGTATGCGGGAGGCTATTATGAAAGGTGTTTTTGAGGCTTGGCAATCTGAATTTTACACCAGCCGCATTCAGGGTGATATTGAGCCTTTATAGTTAATATTACCGCTATAATTTCTTGATGAGAAATTGTGGTTACCTACCTCTTGATTTGTTTGCTGCGAGAAGCCACTGCTACAATTTTCAAAAGGTTATTGAACTTAAAAAACTGTATTGAGTGAGTTCAAAAAATCTGCGTTTGGTTTGTTATAACTTGCGCTCTGTTTTATTTAACATATTTAATGATTTGGGCTGGTTTTTATCATGTTATTAAGCTTATCCCAAATGAACGACATTCTGTCACTTGACACAGGACTGCATCAGACACAGATCATTATGTAAGTACATAAAAGGAAACAGCCACGGTCGCCAATATAGGGGCCAAATTGTTTTGCCAAAAATAAGGATTAAATTATGTCGGAGCCACTTAACGCCTCTTATCCAGTTTTACCATTGCGAGACATTGTCGTATTTCCTCATATGATTGTCCCACTTTTCGTGGGGCGTGAAAAATCAGTGCGTGCTTTGGAAGAAGTAATGGCAGACGACAAGCAAATATTATTGTCTAGCCAGACGGATCCAGCCGTTGATGATCCAGATGCATCCGGCATCTACAAAACAGGCGTGCTAGCCAATGTTCTGCAACTTCTTAAATTGCCGGATGGGACAGTCAAGGTGCTCGTTGAGGGTCAAGCGAGAGTGCAGATAACAGAGTTCCTTGAAAACGAAAATTTCTTTGAAGCACGATCTGAATATCTAACGGAAACGCCTGGGGATGAAGCTACCACCGAGGCACTATTGAGATCGGTTGGTAATGAATTTGAACGATACTCTAAAGTCAAAAAAAATATTCCTGACGAAGCGCTTGCTGCTGTTGGTGAAACTACAGAACCTGCCAAGTTGGCAGACTTAGTTGCTGGTCATCTCGGCATTGAGGTGGAGCAAAAACAGGACTTACTAGAGACACTCGCTGTTTCTGAACGGCTTGAGAAAGTCTATGGCCTAATGCAAGGCGAAATGAGCGTTTTGAAGGTTGAGAAAAAAATTAAGACCCGCGTCAAATCTCAAATGGAAAAAACTCAGCGCGAATACTATCTCAACGAACAGATGAAAGCTATTCAGCAAGAATTGGGCGATGGTGAAGATGGTAAAAACGAAATAGTAGAACTTGAAGAGAAAATTTCGGACATTAAGCTGAGTAAAGAGGCACGTGAGAAAGCTGATGCTGAAATCAAAAAATTGAAAAATATGTCGCCAATGAGTGCAGAGGCCACCGTTGTGCGCAACTACTTAGATTGGATGCTGTCCATCCCGTGGGGCATAAAATCTCGCGTTAAAAAAGATTTAGGTAGAGCTGAAGTCATATTGGATAATGACCATTACGGGCTGGAAAAAGTAAAAGAACGCATTGTTGAATATTTAGCTGTGCAGCAACGATCAAAAAAAATGAAGGGCCCAATAATGTGCTTGGTTGGCCCACCTGGGGTGGGTAAAACATCACTGGGTAAGTCTGTCGCTAAAGCAACGGGGCGAGAATTTATTCGTATTAGTCTTGGAGGTGTACGCGACGAGTCCGAAATTCGTGGTCATAGACGGACTTACATCGGCTCAATGCCGGGTAAGATTATTCAAGCTCTTAAAAAAGCAAAGACCACTAATCCGTTAATTCTATTAGATGAAATAGATAAGATGGGTCAAGATTTCCGAGGTGATCCAGCATCGGCGATGCTAGAGGTTCTGGATCCTGAGCAAAACTCTACCTTTGTAGATCACTACCTTGAGGTTGAATATGATTTATCGAACGTGATGTTTTTGACTACATCAAACTCCTACAACATGCCCAGCCCACTTTTGGATAGAATGGAGATCATTCCTTTGGCGGGTTACACTGAGGATGAAAAGCGAGAAATTGCAAAACAACACCTTATTAAAAAGCAGATTGAAAATCATGGCTTGAAAAAGTCTGAGTTTGAACTCACGGATGACGCACTGGATTCCATTATTCGTTATTACACACGAGAAGCTGGTGTCCGGAACCTTGAGCGTGAAATTGCAAAAGTTGCACGGAAATGTCTGACAAAAATTGTCAAAAAGGAAGTTGTTTCAGTGCAGGTTACTGGTGATAATATTGACGAATTTTTAGGCGTTCGTAAACACCGTCATGGATTAGCTGAGCAAGAGGATCAAGTTGGTGTCGTCACTGGTTTGGCATGGACTTCCGTCGGTGGTGATCTGCTGCACATTGAGGGGTTAAAACTTCCTGGTAAGGGCAGGATGAAAACTACTGGGAAATTAGGCGATGTGATGAAGGAAAGCATCGATGCAGCATCAAGCTATGTGAGGTCGATTAGCCCTCAGATAGGGGTCAAGCCGACTAAGTTTGATAAAATTGATATCCATGTCCATGTGCCGGATGGGGCCACTCCAAAAGATGGCCCATCCGCTGGTTTAGCGATGGTTACTTCAATTGTTTCTGTGTTGACTGGGATCCCGGTGCATAGAGATATTGCGATGACTGGTGAGGTGTCTTTAAGAGGCAATGCCATGCCGATTGGCGGATTGAAAGAAAAGTTGTTGGCGGCTTTGCGTGGTGGAATTAAAACGGTTTTAATACCACAGGAAAATGAAAAGGATTTAGCAGAAATTCCGGATAATGTGAAAGAGGGGTTAGAAATTATCCCAGTTTCACATGTGAGCGAAGTACTCAAACGTGCGCTTATCAGACTGCCGGTCGAGATTGAGTGGGATGAAGCTGCAGAAGAAGCTGCTGCTTCGGCAGCAGCCAGTGCACAATCTGACGTTGCAGGTGCAACCACTCATTAGCCTCGCTTGAACCACTATTAAATCATGCAGCTTTTTAGCTGCGTGATTTTTTGAAATTAATATTATGCATGGCCGCCATTTTAAATTGTTTGTTTACTTGTGATTAGTTTTTTTAAGAAATTATTGAAAAATGATATAACTATTTTGCAATAGCAAAGGCTTTGCCAGTATTTAAATATCGCCAAACCTGTGATTGTAAATCACATAACGAAAAGGGTTGAAGCTCCCTCTGCCTTTGAGTAATAGGTTCCATAGCGGGTCGTTAGCTCAGTTGGTAGAGCGCTTCGTTTACACCGAAGATGTCGGGAGTTCGAGCCTCTCACGACCCACCATAAACTCCCCTAAACCGGCCATAAAATTAAGATAATAATCTATTATCAGAGTTTTACAGGGACAATACTATCGACAAAGCTTAAAGTTGCGCCAGGTCATAGGAGCAGCAGTTTACTCAGCCCGACTGGCTTAGTATGCACGTAAAAAATGTACAGCCCACAAGGCCCATGTTGCGGGAGTGTAAGAAAAGGAAGTACAAATGTGTTTTTTGATTAAATTTTGCGGCTTGGCCGTTGTCGGAATTGTTAGCTGCAGCGCCAATCTGGCAAGTTCTTGCACTTTCATCACACTCAAAGGAGTTGATGGCACAGTAGTTGCCTCTCGGACAATGGAATGGGGCACATTTGATCTGTCGCCTATGATGACTTTCGTGCCTGCTGGTACGGAGTCCTCGGCAATGAAAATGCCGGACGGGCAGGACGGAGCGAAATGGGTAACCAAGTATGACGTGGCGGGGGTCACAATGCTGGGCCAGATGCTCTTTGGCGATGGGATAAACTCGGAAGGTTTGAACGTTTCTTTACTCTACTTGCCAGGGTTCGCGGGGTATCAAGCATATGACCCTGAACAAGCTGCAATCTCGCTAGCTCCCGTCGACTTTACTGGCTTTATGTTGAGCCAGTTCGCGTCGGTAGCTGAAGTCAGGGAGGCGGCTCAAAACATCCGAGTTGTGCCTGTTGTCACGCCCGAACTCGGCGTTGCGGCACCAGTACACTTCTCGATAACTGACAGAAGCGGCGATCAAGTCATAGTGGAATACATCGGGGGCGTTCTGAAAATATATGAAAAGACTTTGGGTGTGTTAACAAACTCACCACCTTACGACTGGCATATCAATAATGCACGGAATTACATTAACATGCGATCCGTTGATTGGCCTGAAGTTGATGTCAACGGTGTCGACCTTGCGCCAATTGGGTACGGAACCGGTCTGTTGGGTTTACCAGGAGATTTTACCCCTCCGTCACGTTTTATTCGTGCGTTGGCTTGGACGCAGACATCTCGCCCAACCGATGGTGGAGAAGACACAGTACACGAAGCTCTCCGCATCCTTGCAAACTTCCAGCTGCCCATGGAAGCAACAGATCAAAAGTTGAATCCTGCCGAGCTCAAGGTTCTGAAGTACGGAGGCACGCAATACACGGTGTCTTATGACCTCCAAAATTTAAGGGCCTATTTCCAAACAAGCGAAAACCCTAATGTGCGGAGTGTTGATTTTAACAATTTTGATTTTAATGCACTTTCCACCCCCTTGAAAATACCGATGCGCGATCAGTCGATGCCGTTTGCAACTGATGTGACTCCCATTCGTTGAAAGACCTCTCCATGACGTAAAGTAGAACCTACATGATCGCGGTTAAGGGCCGCTTGGTCCGCAACTCGGTCATTGAAGAGTTAAGTAACGAACGTCTGCTTCTATTCTTCTATGGGTCCAGAGCCTACTCTAGGTTATTGACATCATCTTCTGCCTGTTTACTTGTCTGTCTAGCATCTTCTTAAAACAAGTTAGGGGGGCAACAGCCCCAATGTTGTTGAGTTTCTGCCAAAAGGTGTGCCATTTATGACGACTCGGAAGGTCTACGGCCTAAACCGCAGTAAGTAACTCCGACATTCCGTCTTTCTTATAAAATTCGGCGTAAGTTGACTCTCCGTCAATCTTCAACTGAACACCTACGCAGTCATCACCACAGCTACAACCTCGCCTATGGCTTCTGGGTGTTCTCATACTCTGCGACTGTAATTTTCTGACCTATGAAAAACATTTCAAGCACTCCTTCTGGTTGCCTGAAACATCACCCTATGGGTGTCATTGAGTTTTCCCGTTTCTGACGACCTGTGTAAAACTGCGACCTTTGCGGAACAAAGTTCCTTCTGACTGGTCATTTTGACGCTTTTGAATCGGAAAAGTCAGAGGCTGGAATGCGTTAAGGCAGGGGTTTTACAGGGGCTGTTTGAGTTTTGACTTTAAAAGTCTTTACTTGTCCATACTTACAGATCCGACAGGTTCACTGCTGTGGTTACCAAAATTCTGTCTTAAACTACCAAAAAACGTAAGAAAATACAGATGTTCAACTCACGATAAAACCACTTGTGGGACCACTTTGTCAGTTTCAGGACTGAAATAGTTAGTCCTGAGAGGTTCTTTTGACTTGAACTGAGGTACGCTAGGCGCAAATCTTACAATCATGAGTGATGATATACCCCAGCAAAACCCCCGCTATGTTTTTTGCCGGACCAACGGTAGCTTTCGCTATAAGAGGACCGTAACAGAATGGCTAAGACCCCTCACCAGAAATGCTACCCTATATCGACAACTGGGCAAAAGCTGCCAAGAAGTCAGGCAAACCCCACCCTTGGTGCATGCTAGAATCGAAGCCTTGTTGAACGATGAGGCAGATAAGTCATATGGACAACGCAGTTTAGAGATTATTCGAGGTGCACTTACCTATCAGGTGGCTGAAATTCTGCTAGCCGATATTGCCTCAAATCAGGATGACTTTCTTGCGGGGATCCCTCCTTTGGATAAGGGCATCGTTACCCCAGTCAGGAGCGCGAAATGACCATTTTGGACTGGACCGCAAGATTCAAAGGTACGGCTGAACTTCCGATGGAGGTTCGGGAGCGCTTGAATAAATCCGCCCATGTTACTCAAATTAAAACAGGTGATCAGGTGTTTGGGCCAATGAATATCCCCGACAGCCTGTTCTTTCTATATGAAGGGCGTATCCGCGTATCCCAAACCTCTGATGTGGGGCGCGAGATTGTTTTGTACCGCATTGAGGCGGGCGATAGCTGTGTGTTGACCACGGCCTGCATGTTGGCTGAAGAGGCGTACAACGCGGAAGGGATTGCGGAGACCGACGTGACCGTAGTGGTCTTGCCGAAGCCTGCATTTGACCGTCTGTCGTCTGAAGAAGATGCGTTTCGTAACTTCGTCTTCGCGGCTTACTCTCGCCGCTTGATTGACTTGTTGCGTGTTGTTGATGACGTCGCCTTCGGGCGCATTGATGTCCGTTTGGCTGAGCGACTTTTGACGTTGGGCGATGGGTTGAAAGAAGTCCGGGCAACCCACCAGGACCTTGCAAGCGAACTAGGCACCGCCCGCGAAGTAATTTCACGAGTATTGAACGACTTTCAAAAACGTGATCTGATCGAGCAATCGCGTGGATTGATTACGTTTAAAGACAAGGCTGGACTTAGGGCGATTGCAAACTTCGCCTGACAGCCGGCCTCCAGTTTCTGCCGGTTAGGTGACAATGTCACTGACAATCTATTTTTGAAGCTATATCGAACTCCTAACTTTCAACATTGGGCGATCGCTATGACTACCAATTTAGGCACGATCGACTGTATCCTTCACGCAGCCTTGGGCGCTAGTTTGCTCTATCTTGCTTTTGCCATTGGCATGAAAACCTTCACCGCACCACTGTTAAAATACGGCGTAGCAATTGTCGGTCTTGTCAAGTTTGCCATGTCCACGCTGAGAATATACCCGATCTACTCTATCCTCAACCTCAAGACGTGCAATGATTGCTAAAGTGGAAACGTTGTTCACACCTTTCGCGTCTTTTGGTGGCGGTTTGTTGATTGGTCTTGGCGCTGTTTTGCTGATGTTAGGACTTGGGCGCATTCTGGGCGCCACTGGCATTTTGTCGGGTCTTGTTTTCGCAGAAAATGGAGGTGAGTTTGCATGGCGTGCTGCGATGATCGTCGGAATGATCTTGGCCCCGGGCATAATCTTTCTGGTCACAGGAACAATGCCAGAACTGTCTGTTCCTGTCAGCCCAAGAATGATCATCGTCGGCGGCGTCATTGTAGGGTTTGGTGCGAGTCTTGGGTCCGGTTGCACATCTGGACACGGCGTCTGCGGCCTCTCACGGTTGTCGGTTCGGTCTATTGTGGCCGTTCCCACATTTATGCTGACTGCTTCAGGTACCGTCTTTCTCATCCGTCACGTGTTTGGAACATAGCACGATGAAACTAATACTGGCCCTCTTTACTGGCCTTATCTTTGGCATAGGCATCGCAATCTCGGGCATTATGAACCCTGCTAAAGTATTCAACTTCTTCGATGTGGCGGGCAAATGGGATCCAAGTCTTGCGTTCGTGATGGGTGGTGCCGTTGTCATCACATTCATTGGCTTTCGTTTGGTTTGGCGTCGAAATACACCGCTTTTTGGTGGTAAGTTTCAAATACCAACCTCGAACACCATTGACGGGCGTTTGATCGGTGGATCGGCTATCTTTGGGATCGGCTGGGGGATTGCAGGCTTTTGTCCCGGCGCCGCCATCCCAGCACTCGGAACAGGTCGATGGGAAGTTGCACTTTTCTTGGTCGCGGTCACCGCTGGGTTTTACGCGCGTCGTCTGATTGCTGCGACCCAAATCAATGCGAAAACCGCTTTAAATCCAAGTGAATTCGTAGCAACTGACGTTCGTTTGCACTCAATTGGAGAAAACAAATAACTATCCCGTAGATATGGATATCACTCCAGAAGTCTTAGCCTTCTCTGATGAGCCAACAAATACCATCAGCTACATCGCCAAAGACTCGACGTCTAAACCGATCTCCTTCAGCTCTTCCGTCACCCGTGGCCGACCATTGCTGCCAAGGCTGAGATGCGATTGTTCCTTGATGTGAGCCAGCGTGATCAGGTCAGATCGCTGCCTGCGACGGCAGGACGGCTGCTGAAGGCACGCAGCCCCCGTGTGCTGACGCCAACGACATGACACAGCGGATTGGCCGCGAAGCTGCCCCGTGTTCTTCGACAAACTTTAATCTCGTTGCTTTAGGCCCCGAAAGAATTGGGTGGCCTTTTTTAAGATTTCCCTGTCCTTCTTGAGAAGTCAGATCTTACGCGGAAGTCGCTCATTCTCTTGGGCGAGGTCCAAATCCTCTTTCGACACCACGTTAGTGTCCTGATAGGCCATGATCCATTTGTTCAGGGTCGGCATGCCAAAGCCCAGATCGTCAGCCACCTGTTTACGGGTAAGCCCACTGGTCAGCGCAATGCGCACCGCATCTCGGCGGAATTCGTCCGTCCGTTTCAATCCCATAGTCAGTCTCTTCTGTTACAGTAAATGCTATCAAAAGAGCGGTATCAAACCGCGACAGGTGCATTTCTTGTATTTTTATGAAGCGCAAATTGTTTTTCAACAAAAATCTATGTTTTTATTTCTTGTAAGTATACAAAAGTATCATCCTTAGTTGAACGACTTTATATCTATTACCTTTTTTGCACGCTCTGTGGTAAAAGTTGGCTTGACGAGGCAGCGTGCTGCACATATGACCGCTTAAAGCAGAGGCGGTTGTAGCTCAGTTGGTTAGAGTACCGGCCTGTCACGCCGGGGGTCGCGGGTTCGAGCCCCGTCAACCGCGCCACTGTGAGATTGTAAAGACGGATGCGCGGTTGTAGCTCAGCTGGTTAGAGTACCGGCCTGTCACGCCGGGGGTCGCGGGTTCGAGCCCCGTCAACCGCGCCACTTATTATTTCTGTTTAATTTCAACTAATTATTTTATACAATTAAATCTTTCAACTTATTAGATTATATTAATACCTGTTTTTTAAGGTTTTCTTTATAAATAAATATCTAAACACTGCTTACGGCAGGGGAGGTTTAGCATGACCCTAATGTTAAATAGATTTAAGGAACTTTTTGAGTGCCTGTGCAGTTTTTTCAGGCGCTGTGTCTGGAAAGAAGTGTCCACCAGGGATCGGAAAGCACTGCATGTTTCTCAATAGGCCAACCCAAGTGTTGGAAATATCATAAGCTTTGGCCATTACGCCTTCTGAACCGTAAAGGACCATCGCTGGGGTATTGACTTTATTTTTAAGGTCCAATGCATCTAGCGGATAATCAATATCAATTGTTGCACGATAATCGTTACACATAGAGCGAATACAGTCTGGATCTCTCCACGCTTGTCGATAGGCTGCGCAGGCTATTCCGTCAAAGCCGTCCATAGAGCCTCCCCAACCCGCTAGGCACCTTTCAAAGAAAGCATCTGGATCGTGAGCAATTAATTTTTCAGGAAAAGGAGCAGTTTGAGCCAAAAAAAACCAATGATAATAATCGCGTGCTACATCATGAGTTAATTGGTTCAGTAGAAAATGGGTTGGCACAATATCCATTAATGTTAAGGATAATACAGTGTTGGGTTTGTCTAACACTAGTCTGTAAGCAGTCCGTGCCCCACGATCGTGTCCTACAAGATGAAAACTTTCAAATCCTAAGTGAGACATTAAACCTATTTGGTCAGCAGCCATATGTCGAAAGCTCATTTCTTCCATATTTTCTGGCTTTGAACTAGCCCCGTAGCCTCGCAAATCTGCGGTTACAACAGTAAATTCATTACTCAGCAGTGGAGCAATTGTATTCCACATTGCCTGTGTTTGTGGAAATCCATGAAGCATTAACACAGGCTGACCATCGCCTTGAACAGTGTAGGCTATCGACTGATCATTAATTTTAAATTCTGATTGCATACTAGCGCACCTGTAATTATGTCTAACTCCAAACTTAATATTTTTAAGTCTGTAGTTTTACTAAGTGGGTTATTGTCATATTTAACAAAATCTTTGCCTATGTCAGAGCGTGGAGAATGCGCGCCCAGCTTCGGATACCTTTATGAAAACTTGTCAGATCATATTTTTCGTTAGGTGAATGAATTTTATCATCGTCTTTGCCAAATCCAATTAACATTGGTGTTGTTTGTAAAATATTTTGAAAATGACCGGCAATCGGAATTGAACCACCGCACCCAGAGTAAGTCCCAGAAACACCCCACTCCTCTGTGAGTGCATTTCGTGCTGCTTCAAATGCGGGACTACTAGTTTCGGTTATTGAGGCCTTACTAGCTCCATGCTCCTTGAAAGTTACAGAGCAATCTTCAGGCAATGCAGCCTCAACCATAGCGCGAAAATTTCTGCGTATTTCATGCGGATCCTGATCGCCAATAAGCCGGAAAGAAACTTTAGCGTGTGCTTTGGAGGGCAACACAGTCTTAAAACCATCACCTATATAACCGCCCCAAATTCCATTGATTTCGCAGGTGGGCCGAGACCAAATCGTTTCTAATGGAGTGTGATCTTGCTCACCGGCGGGTACCGATAGCCCGACATCACCAAGAAATTTCTGATGGTTAAATGCGAGACTTTGCCATTGCTGTCGTATGTTGGTGGGGAGTTCTGGCACACTATTGTAAAAATTTGGTATAGTAACCTTGCCGTTGTGATCATGAAGTTTGGCAAGAATTTTTGTTAAAACCCGAATAGGATTAATTGCAATGCCTCCATACATGCCTGAATGTAGATCTATGTCAGGACCTGTAATAGTTAACTCTTCGCCTAATAATCCACGTAACATGGTCACAATTGTAGGAACTCTAGATTCAAACATGCCGGTATCACAAATTAAAGCAAGATCTGCTTTTAGCTCTTTAGCATTATTTTTCATGAACGGAACTAACGACGGAGATCCACTTTCTTCTTCCCCCTCAAAGAAAAAGGTTATGCGGCAGGGTAATACACCGTGTTCTGTTTTCCACGCCCGACAAGCTTCGACAAAAGTCATTAGTTGACCTTTGTCATCAGACGACCCGCGACCTCTAATAACCTTCCCTTTGTTTGTGTCCTGGATTTCAGGAAGGAAAGGATCACGGTCCCAAAGGTTAAGCGGGTCAACAGGTTGTACATCGTAATGTCCATAAAATAGTAGATGTGGGCCATTACCGTCAATGTGACCAACTACCATTGGGTGACCTTGTGTCTGACGTTTCTCAGCCTCTACACCAAAGCTCTTTAGATTATCTACAAGCCAATTGGCTGCTGTCCCACATTGAACTGCATATTCTGGATCAGTTGAAATTGATGGAATGCGCAAAAGCTCGAAAAGTCGATCAGTAGACCTTTGTAAATCAGCATCAATTCGATTGAGGACAGCATCGAGATTCATATCAGTTCCTTTTATTTTAGTATTTAAAGTAATTAATTTGTTTTTACAGTTGAGTGATATTTGGTCTGTTTTACAGGATAACTTCAACTATCAATTTTTGGTTTTGGTTTTGGTTTTGGTTTAGGTTGTTGGTTGTTTCCGTAGTTTGATACCGAAGAAATTTTTTTTGCCTGCGACAGGAAGCGCAGGTGTTTTGTATTAAAACACTCTATATCCACAACTAACTATTTGTGATTGTCTAGAAACAGATCATCAAACACTGTCGCGTTAGTAAATTATGGAGTTTGGCGTGGATTACATCGCTCAACTAAACCAAGCTCTGCAAAGCTTGCACGACGAAGGCCGTTATCGCACTTTTATCGATATTGAACGCAGCAAAGGCCAATTTCCCCATGCTACATGGACAAAACCAGATGGGACCACGGCGCCAATAACTGTCTGGTGTGGTAATGATTACCTCGGTATGGGACAAAATCCGATTGTTTTAAATGCCATGCATGAAGCCATTGATGCCACGGGTGCTGGTTCGGGGGGGACACGCAATATTTCTGGCACTACCATTTATCACAAACGGCTAGAAGCAGAGCTGGCTGATTTGCACCTCAAAGAAGAGGCTTTACTGTTTACCAGTGCCTACGTAGCTAATGATGCAACACTAAGTACCCTGCCCAAGATATTTCCCGGCCTGATTATTTATTCAGATGCTCTAAACCACGCCTCCATGATTGAAGGTGTGCGTCGAAATGGTGGTGCTAAGCGTATTTTTCGCCATAATGATATTATTCATTTACGTGAACTTTTATCAGCGGATGATCCGTTGGCCCCAAAGATTATTGCTTTTGAATCTATTTACTCGATGGATGGTGATTTTAGTCCAATTTCTGCGATATGCGATTTAGCGGATGAGTTTGGGGCGTTGACTTACCTCGATGAGGTACATGCTGTAGGGATGTACGGCGCGCATGGAGCGGGGGTTTGCGAGCGTGAAGGGTTGATGGACAGGATCGATATCATCAACGGCACACTTGCAAAAGCATATGGCGTGATGGGAGGCTACATAGCTGCTTCTAGTAAGATGTGTGATGCTATTCGGTCTTATGCACCCGGCTTTATATTTACGACGTCTTTGCCGCCTGCAGTCGCTGCTGGAGCAACGGCCTCTGTTGCTTTTTTGAAAACAGCTGGAAATCTTCGTGCCGATCATCTCACACAGGCTAAAGCGATCAAGTTGCAGCTTAAAGGTTTAGGATTGCCAGTTATAGATCATGGTAGTCATATCGTGCCAGTTATGGTGGGCAATCCAGTACACACAAAAATTATTAGCGATATGCTGCTCGAGCAGCACGGAATTTATGTACAGCCAATCAACTATCCAACAGTACCCCGCGGTACCGAACGATTGCGCTTCACACCCTCGCCGGTTCATGGATCAAATGAAATTGACGCTTTAGTGACTGCGATGGATGAGTTGTGGTCTCATTGTGCGCTGAATCGTGCCGAGGAAGCCTCTTGATCTAGGAAATTGTTTAATTCGTGTTGTCTTCTGTTAGTTTGGGTTTAAAAAGTTGAAAGCGCGAATCAAATTTGCCGCGATTTTCAACGTTTTGGGCAAGCAGGGCGGCGGTGCAATGGTTGGGCGTACAGCTGATAAATCCAGTAAAGAGAAAATTGGCAAACCTAAACGGTTTGACGATTTTGAACTGCGTCTTGGCGATATCATGCGTGGGGAACGTGCTACGTTGGGTAAATCTTTGCTGGATGTACAACGTGATTTAAGGATTAAGGCTAGTTATATTTCTGCTATAGAATCCTCTGATCCTCAGGCTTTTGATACCCCCGGCTTTATAGCTGGTTACGTTCGGTCTTACGCGCGCTATCTGAATATGGATCCCGACAAAACTTTCGCGACGTTCTGCGAGGAGAGTGGATTTTCTGTTGCTCATGGTATGTCTGCGGAAGCTTCTGTGATTAAAAAGCCGCTGCAAGAAAAACGTTTAGGCCGGGGGTTAGGGGCAGATATTTTTAGCTCGCCTGAAATTCCTTTCGCGCCCGTAAGGGAGGGAATATTTTCGGGGATTGAACCACGTGCTGTGGGGTCATCAGTTGTTCTGCTAGTTCTTATCGCTGCTATCGCGTTTGGTGGCTATTCCGTCCTTCAAGAGGTTCAACGTGTACAAGTCGCACCTGTAGATCAAACACCTACTGTTCTATCTAGCCTCGACCCTTTAAATGGAGTTGTGCCTCGACCGGATGAAAAAACTGGTCCTTTAACGACTACACCTAGAGTTGATGCTTTAAATCGTCTTTATCGTCCGCAAGCTCTTGAGGTGCCCGTATTAATAGCTAGAGACAGGCCTATTGCGACTTTAGATCCAAGAGAAAATGCTAATTTTTTAGCGCCAGAACTGGACACAGATGTCGTTGTTGGACAAATAAAACAAAACTCTAGTATTGTTGACGGCCAAAATATTCCGCGCGTGATTGAAGAAAAAATGCCGGCTTTGCAGATGATTGCTGTGCGTCCTTCATGGGTAAGGGTTAGGTCCGCAGATGGTACCGTGATTTTTGAGACGACAATGCAAGCAGGAGAAACATGGGAAGCCCCATTAACAGAGCAGCCCCCAATATTGAGGGCTGGTGAAAGTGGTGCGATATACTTTGCAATAAATGGTAAGTTCTATGGTCCTGTTGGTGATCCCGGTCAGGTAACTTCTAACTTGCCGCTTGAGATTGTAGGCTTGCAGGAAACTTATCTACCTGTTGACATATCAACTGATGAAGGTTTGGTGCGCTATGCAGAAGCAAACGCTGCTGCAGTAGATACAGACAGCAACTAGTAAAATATTTAATAAACCATCGTACCATTGCTGCACTTGTCTAGATTGTTTATTTAGATGTACGGTTTTTATTATAAGTAAGGTGTCCAAATGTCGCTGAATCACATCCGCCCTTGGCGAAATATTTATCGTCGGGAAAGTCGCCAAATAATGGTGGGAAATGTTCCTGTTGGGGGAGGGGCTCCAATTACCGTCCAAACTATGACCAACACGTTGACCACAGATATCAAAGCCACCATCCAGCAGATACATGCGGCGGCTGAGGCAGGAGCTGATATTGTTCGGGTCTCAGTGCCAGATGAAGATTCGTCAACTGCGATGAAAGAAATTGTGCGAGAAAGCCCAGTTCCATTGGTTGCAGATATTCATTTTCATTATAAGCGTGGAATTGAGGCTGCAGAATCTGGTGCTGCATGTTTGAGAATTAATCCAGGAAATATTGGTAATGAAGTCCGCGTTAAAGAAGTCATAAAGGCTGCACGTGACAATAATTGCTCAATACGCATTGGTGTTAATGCAGGAAGTCTTGAAAAGCATTTACTCGATAAATATGGAGAGCCAAATCCAGATGCGATGGTTGAAAGTGGCCTCGATCATATCAAGATTTTGCAAGATAATGATTTTCATCAGTTTAAAATTAGCTGTAAAGCATCTGATGTTTTCATGGCAGCCGCAGCTTACCAAAAATTAGCTGAAGCTACAGACGCGCCGATCCATTTGGGAATTACTGAAGCGGGTGGATTGACTTCTGGTACTATCAAATCTGCCATCGGTCTTGGTCAACTTTTATGGATGGGTATTGGAGATACAATTAGGGTATCGTTGTCTGCAGATCCCGTTGAGGAGGTGAAAGTTGGCTATGAAATTCTGAAATCTCTAGGTCTTCGTCACCGTGGTGTAAATATAATTTCGTGCCCGTCCTGTGCGCGGCAAGGATTTGATGTAATCAAAACTGTTGAAACTTTAGAAAACCGTTTGGCCCATATAAAGACACCCTTGAGCCTCTCAATAATTGGTTGCGTTGTGAACGGACCTGGCGAAGCTCTTATGACTGATGTCGGGTTTACTGGAGGTGGTAATGGTTCTGGGATGGTTTACCTAGCAGGAAAACAAAGTCACAAGTTAGATAATGATGCCATGGTCAATCACATTGTTGAGCAAGTGGAAAAAAAGGCATTAGAACTCGGCGCAGCTGTGAACACATCAGGAAAACTGGCGCAATAGAAATAACTGTCACCTGTAGTATTGCTGACACTTAAATATAAACCTCTCATCAGTCTGATGACCTCAAACTATTAATTGTATAAAAAATTGATTGAATAGTTGCTACAAATAGTTTCGAACGACATATCCCATGTATTTTTTCCAAGTTTCTAATAGTTTGGGATGAAAACTAAGAGTAGGTCCTGTAAACAAAAATTAACGTACTATCCTCGCTTTGCATCAATCAACTCTTTCATTTGGTCGTATGGCAAATAACCTCGCAACAATTCGTCTTGCATTATAAATGTAGGTGTTCCCGAAATTTGCAATTGCTGCGCTAAAGTACGGGTCTGAGCGATTTCTTGCATGACTTCTGGAGAATCCATTTGTGCTTCTATTCCGTCTGCATCTAATCCAAAGGTAGACGCAAGGCGCCGTAAGTTGCGCATGTTAATTTCTCCCTCGAAGGTCATTAGGGCATCCGCAATTCCTTTGTAGGCCTGTGCTCCAGATATTTGTTTTGTTGCAATAGCAAAACGTGAAGCAAGCAACGATTGTTCACCTAAAATTGGAAACTCTTTGAGAATAATTCTAATATTTCCATCTGTTTTTAGAAGTTTGGTTACTTCTCCATGTGCTTTTTTGCAGTAACCGCAGCGATAGTCTACGAACTCAACTAACGTGATATCACCCTCAGGATTACCGCCAACAAAGCTATATCCATCGTTAAAAATTTGTTCAGCGTTATTGGTAACTAGAACTATATCGGCCTGCATCTGCTCTTGCCCTTGACGTTGCTCAAGTACTGCGACGGCTTCCATGATTACTTTTGGGTTTTCCATGAGATATGATCTGATTTCATCACGAAAAATTGCCCTCTCTTTATCGGACATGTCGGTTACATCGAAAGCTACGGCTGGAAGAGCAAGGATGTAAGAAATGATAAAAGCAGTCAGAGTTCGAAACATGGTTAATTTCCAGTTCTATTTTAAAGCAGGTTTTGATCCAATGTGCACATCTATTAGGCGTTGCCAAGCTCTTAGCTGTTTGAATAAGAAAATGCTCGATTATCGCTTGGTTAACAGAATAAATATCATAATATAATATAGAATAATAAACAGTTCCAATTTACAAAATAATAGATTTGTAGGTTCGACAATACTTTTATTTGCCTTTAGAAATTTAAGAATTGGAGAAATATTAATCTTTTGTAAAAGTAATTTAACGGAATTCAAAAATACTAATGAGGTATTAAATATTTATACTAATCTTACTTATTGGTATGTTTTAGGCTTGGAATTTTTATTAAGTCGCCATTTTGGATACTCAGAAAGAGTAATACGATGGAAAAATTTATCTTTGTTTTGATTATGTGTTGCGTAGCGACAGGAGTAGTAGCGCGAAATATATCAGAATTGGCTCTGTTACACGCCGCAGAGAGCCATATTAAAGATTTAGGAGATGATGAAGTCAGATTAACTCTTTCACTAAGTAAAGGTACTCCTTTTCGTATCTTTTCTTTGAATAATCCTGCTCGAATAGTTTTTGAATTTCATAGACTAGGTTTAAACGGAATTGGGCCGGATGATTTATTGTCAGAATCCGATCATGTTACAGAAGTAAAATTAATTGAGTCTGAATTAGGTTGGTCACGATTATTTTTGACCCTCGTTGATACCATGTTGCCTCACGAAGTTGATATGTCTGTTGAACCTGAAAATGGAAGCGCGTCTCTCAATGTTATTTTAAAAAATGTGAACGAAATAGAATTTGAGGCTCATGCAACGATTATAGATGATTTAGAACTAAATATAGTCTCTTTGGCGCCTTTACAGCTTGAGAAAAAAGATCGTTTCGTTGTGTTGATTGATCCGGGTCACGGGGGAAGCGATCAGGGTGCGGAGCGCGAGAGTACAAAAGAAAAAGAGTTAGTTTTAAATATAGGTTTGGCTTTACGGAATGTCTTACTTAGTGTTGATGATATCGAGGTTATTATGACCCGAGATAAGGACACTTTTGTATCTTTACCCGCCAGAGTAAATTTGGCTCAGAAGGTTGAGGCCGATCTATTTTTATCTCTGCATGCACACTCGACTGAGCACCATCAGAAACAGGGTGTTACCATTTACACTTTATCTAACGGTTCTGCTGGCACCGCCTCAGAGCAATTGGCACAACTTCATAATCGATCAGAAATATTAACTGGAATTGATCTTTCTGGAGTAGACGATGAAGTGACAGGGATTTTATTAGATTTGACGCGAAATGAAACTCAACTTCAGTCATATAGTCTAGTTTCTGCGTTGATGGTTCAATTAAAAATTTTTGGTATTACGTTAAATCAAAGCCCTCGCCGTGAGGCGTCATTTTCTGTTCTTAAAAGTGCCAATGTCCCATCGATTCTTTTCGATTTGGGTTCTTTGTCAAATAACATGAACCTTATAAACCTTCGGGATCCAACCTGGCAAAGTAGTTTTGGTGAAGCAATCGCAGCAGGTATCCTCCTTTGGCGGGATTAAAATTTTACACTACGCTCTCCAGTGCGCCAGTAACATTAGCGAGATCTTACAACGGATGTCTTTTGACGCCTCAAGTTAGGTGTCGTATAGATAAATTTGGAAAAGTTGATTTTTTCAAGAGTGAGTGGTTATGCTAAGATTTATTTTATCATTTTTTGGAGGCATTTTTTCAGTCATAACCATGAGTGTTGCTATGATTGCTCTGTCAGTGGGGGCCGTAATTTGGGTTTACGGTCGTGACCTCCCTAGCCATGAGGCTCTTGCCCAGTATCAACCTGCTACAATTAGCCGAATATATTCAGGAGAGGGTCAAATCATCGATGAGTTTGCGGAAGAACGGCGTTTGTTTGTTCCTGCAAATGCAATTCCTGATATGGTAAAAGAAGCTTTTATTAGCGCTGAAGATAAAAACTTTTATTCACATGATGGCTACGATTTACGCGGTATTGGCGCCGCAGCTTTTGAGGCGGTGCGAAGTCGCGGCAAGGATGTGCGCGGTGCGTCTACAATAACCCAACAGGTAATGAAAAACTTCTTATTATCTGGCGACCGACAAGCTGAACGAAAGATAAAAGAAATTATTCTCGCCGCGAGAGTTGAAGAGGCGTTAGAGAAAGAAGAAATCCTTGAGCTATACTTAAATGAAATCTTTTTAGGTCAGAATTCTTATGGTGTATCAGCTGCAAGTCAGACTTACTTTAATAAAAACCTTGAAGAATTAGCACCGCATGAGGCTGCAATGTTAGCAGCTTTGCCTAAGGCTCCTTCTAGATACCACCCAGTCAGAAATAAAGACCGCTTATTGGCGCGTCGCAATTTTGTGCTGAAAGAAATGTTGGAGAACGGATATATTGATGAAGCTTCATATGTTGAGGAAGTCAGTATGCCTTTACGCTCGGTCCAGAATAAAGATTTTGAAAGCTTCAAGATGGAAATGCCGCCCCGAGATTATTTTACTGACGAAATTCGGCGCCAGTTAAGTGAAGATTTTGGCGAAGGAGAGTTTTTTACTGGTGGGTACAACGTACGTGCAACAATTGATTCGGAAATGCAGCCTGTAGCTGCACGAGCCTTGCGTACGCAGCTTGAGATTTATGATAGGGCGCGCGGCATTTGGCGTGGTACGGGTGCAAAGCTGGATTTAGGTCAAATTGAAAACTGGAAAGAAGCACTTTCTGATACGACTGTTGCACGCGATATTGACTTAGAAGGTCAGTGGTACCCCGCGGTAGTTTTAGAAGTTGGTAATGATGAGTTACGCCTTGGTATTGAAGGCTGGACGGATTCTATGGCTCCACCATTGGTTCCTCGGGAAGATATTAAATGGGTGAAAGGTAGCTTTGTTGATAATTTTAAGGTTGGCGATGTGGTACATGTACGCGCCTTGACTAAAGACGAAAATGGTTCTTTTATTCGCTGGTCCCTTCGCCAAGTGCCCCAAGTTCAAGGTGCTTTTGTAGCCATGGATGTAAACACTGGCCGTGTTATAGCGATGCAAGGTGGGTTCAGTTACCAAAATTCTGTATTCAACCGGTCAACACAGGCAAAAAGACAACCTGGATCGTCATTTAAACCATTTGTCTATGCTGCTGCTTTAGACAGCGGATACTCACCTGCAACTATTGTGGTGGATGCGCCTATTGAAGTGAATACCCCTCAGGGCATATGGCGTCCGCGTAATTCATCTAACAAGTTTTATGGACCAACACCACTGAGGACAGGGATCGAACGGTCTCGCAACTTGATGACAGTGCGCTTGGCAAAACAAATTGGTATGGATGTCGTGGCGGAGTACGCTGAACGTTTTGGCGTGTATGAAGATATGAGCCGGTTTTTGGCCAACGCTCTGGGCTCGGAAGAAACAACGTTATACCAAATGGTGTCAGCTTACGCGATGTTTGCAAATGGTGGTGAGCGTGTTCAACCCACTTTGGTAGATCGTGTTCAGGATCGGTTTGGTCGTACGGTATATCGTCACGATGACCGAAGGTGTGAAGATTGTACGCAAATTGCAAGCTTGGATTCTGGGTTTGGACCTCGCATAATTTCTGATCGTGAACAGGTAATGGATCCAATTACTGCTTACCAGTTAACATCAATGATGCAGGGTGTTGTGGAACGTGGCACAGCTTCTCGTACAGTGAACTTGTCAGTGCCAATAGCGGGTAAAACAGGGACAACCAATGATGCAAAAGATGTTTGGTTTGTTGGGTTTTCCAGTAATATTGCGGCAGGGTGTTATATTGGATTTGACCAGCCTCGTGGTCTAGGTCGTGGTGCCTCGGGTGGTGGTATGTGCGGCCCAGTTTTCAATACCTTTATGGAGGAAGCAATTGCCAAGTTTGGAGGTGGTAAATTTAAATTGCCACCAGGTGGGCGATTTATGAAAATTGATCGCTTTACAGGCGCGCGCTTAGAAGATGGTGCTTCGGGAGAAAATGTAGTCGCAGAGTATTTTCGTGATGGTGTGGATCCGCTATTTGGCTTTATGTATGACGGTGGTTTCGCAATGGGCTCCGATCTTCCATTATTTGAAGAGGCCGCTGTAGCTGGGCGGCAAGTTACAACATCCACCGGAAGAAAAGCTGTAGTAGGTCCAAAGGCAAATTTTGGTACTTTAAGTTCTGGCGGTTTATACTGATTGAACAAGGGTTGGCATTCTGCATTTAATCAGCGAAGCCCTTATTTGATTTGTAAAAATATGGGAAGTGGTGAGTTGAAAAATGTATAAATATATCGAATTCTAATATTTAATGTGAATTGCAATTTTATTTCGTTTTGGGAATTGGAGCATTAACATTCTACTTCATTCTCATACTGATTTAATCCATCTATTGTATACGTATAAGTGCTGGTTTATCACCCTTCTTCCAACCCATTAGTGACGGGATCGTTATGCGTGCAGAAATTCAAAGTTTTGTGACTGAGGTTGAAAAATCGCTTAATCTTTTAGCGCAAAGATTAGACGTAGAAACTGCGCCGCATAGATTGGAAGAATTTAATGCTCGTGTCGAGGATCCTAAGCTATGGGATAACCCAGAAGCGGCTCAAAAATTAATGCGTGACCGTCAGATGTTAGTAGATTCAATTCAAATTCATGACCAAATCAAAACTGATTTGGCGGATAATATTGAATTAATAGAATTGGGGGAAATTGAGGATGATGCGGAAGTAATTTCTGAAGCGGAAGATGCCTTGAAATCTTTATCACTTTTAGCTGCTCAAAAAGAGTTGGAGGCTTTATTAGATGGTGAAGCCGATGCTAATGATACTTTTCTTGAAATTAACTCTGGTGCGGGTGGAACAGAAAGCTGTGATTGGGCATCCATGCTAGCGCGTATGTATGTGCGTTGGGCTGAGAAGAAGGGTTACAAGGTTGAGTTGCAATCTGAGAGTGCTGGAGAAGAAGCTGGCATTAAATCAGCAACTTATAAGATAAGTGGTTTGAATGCTTATGGCTGGATGAAGTCGGAATCTGGTGTTCATCGATTGGTTCGTATCAGTCCGTTTGACAGTGCAGCAAAAAGGCATACATCTTTCACCTCAGTTGGTATTTATCCTGTTGTAGACGATAATATCGAGATAGATGTGAATCCTGCTGATATCCGCATAGACACTTACCGTTCATCGGGTGCTGGCGGACAGCATGTAAATACAACAGATTCAGCGGTCCGTATCACCCATGCTCCAACAGGCATTGTGGTGACAAGTTCTGAGAAGTCACAGCACCAAAATCGGGATATAGCAATGAAAGCTTTAAAATCCCGGCTTTATCAAATGGAGTTAGATCGCCGGAACGCTGCTGTAAATGAGATGCACGAAAATAAAGGTGATGCGGGTTGGGGAAATCAAATCCGTTCTTATGTCTTACAACCATATCAGATGGTAAAGGACCTGCGTACGAACCATGAAACATCTGATACAAAGGGTGTCCTTGATGGTGATTTAGACGGGTTTATGGCGGCCACACTTGCGTTGGCAGTTAGCGGTAAAAGTCGTGCAGATGCACAGGCCTCCTGAACACATTCATATGATATATTAGTAAGTTAAATGGTTTTTTAATCAATAATCAGAAATTGATATAAGGGATTGCATTAGAAGCATTTCGGACTGTTTCTGATGTTGCTAAATAGATAGGCGCGCAAAAATACGTTCTAAGATTTTGGAAATGTAAAAAGGGCACATATGTCGCGTCATTTATAATGGTGTTTCTCGATCCATTTCAATCAATGCTACACGTAACTCTGCTACATCTTCTAGATTATTTGAGATTGATATGGTTAAATAGGATTGTTTACTTTGTGCGAGGCGCACCAAACTCTATTTGTACATAATTTTATTTTAGCTAAAATTTGTTCAAAATAATGCTTGTCTTGACCAGATTAGTGCTCTCTCTAATCGCCACGGGATAAGGCTGCGACGCCAGTTCTTGCAACTTCATTTAATCCAAGTGGTCTCATTAGATCGGCAAACGCATCTATTTTTTCTGGTGCACCTGTGATTTCAAAGACAAAACTTTCTAATGTGCTGTCGACTACGTTAGCGCGAAATATATCTGCTAAACGAAGCGCTTCTACGCGTTTCTCGCCCTGCCCAGAGACTTTGAACATTGCCAATTCTCGTTCAACAGACGGCCCTTCTACGGTTAAGTCATGGACCTCATGCGCTGATACTATTCGCCCGAGCTGTGCTTTAATTTGTTCTATTACTTGAGGTGTGCCTTTGGTAACAATAGTAATGCGGCTTAGATGACCTTGATGATCTACTTCAGCAACGGTTAAACTTTCTATATTGTAACCGCGCCCAGCAAAAAGTCCAATGACACGCGCTAAAACACCAGGTTCGTTTTCAACCAATACGGCTAGTGTATGTTTTTCTACTGTATCAGAGAAAGTAGGGCGTAAGTTATAGGCTGAGTGGCTTGTGGAGCCTTTTTTCAGTTTTAATGCTGACATGTTTTGTTTCTCACTTAGCTTTCTTCTCGTGGTGCTGCCCGGGTTTCTAAAAGTGCTGAGTTTTTTTGTTATTAATTGAAAAATAACGCATCATACCAAGACTGATCCTTTGGCATCAATTACGCCTTGTGTATCGATTTCTCCAAGCAACATTTCGTTATGCGCCTTCCCTGAAGGTATCATTGGGAAACAATTTTCGTGTTTTTCTACTAGACAGTCAAATAACACTGGACCGTCATGGTTAAGCATTTCCATAATTGCGTCATCTAAATCGTTTGGATCCGAACACAAAATACCTTTTGCTCCAAACGCTTCGGCTAACTTTACAAAATCTGGTAAACTTTCAGACCACGAGTGTGAATATCGTTCACCGTGAAGTAATTCTTGCCATTGTCGAACCATACCCAACCGCTCATTGTTTAAAATAAATTGTTTAACTGGTAAATTGAACTGCATCGCTGTGCCAAGCTCTTGCATGTTCATTAGCCATGATGCTTCACCAGCTACATTAATTACCAGTGCATTTGGATGTCCCATTTGCACACCAATTGAAGCTGGGAAGCCATAACCCATGGTGCCTAAACCGCCAGATGTCATCCAACGATTGGGATCTTCAAACCCAAGATATTGTGCGGCCCACATTTGGTGCTGACCCACTTCGGTACAAATATAGCGGTCATGGTCTTTTGTAAGTGCTTCAAGACGGGTTAAAGCATACTGTGGTTTAATGGTTTTTTTAGATTGGGTGAATTTTAGGCAATCTACATTTCTCCACTCTTCGATTTTGCTCCACCACTTCGAAACAGCAGTACTATTGGTTTTGCGGCCACGTGACTTCCAAATTTTGAGGATATCCTCTAAAATATGACTTACATCGCCAACTATGGGAATGTCCGCCTTTATAACCTTATTAATTGATGAGGGATCAATATCAATGTGTGCTTTTTTAGAATTGGGACTAAACGCATCGAGTCGCCCGGTTATCCGGTCATCAAAGCGGGCACCTACATTGATCATGAGATCACAATCATGCATCGCCATGTTGGCTTCATAGAGCCCGTGCATCCCTAGCATTCCAAGCCAGTTTTCTCCACTGGCTGGATAAGCGCCGAGCCCCATCAAGGTAGAGGTTATTGGAAAATTAGTGTTTTTGACCAACTCACGCAGTAGTTGACTTGCGGCAGGGCCTGAATTCACCACACCACCGCCAGTGTAAAAAATTGGGCGTTTGGCTGTTTCTATTGCAACCACAAGCTCTAAAATCTCTTCCATATCACCTTTAACTTTCGGCTGATACCTTGAGTTAGAAGGATTGGCTGTTTGGTATTCGCCGGTAGCGAATTGTACATCTTTTGGTATGTCCACTAAAACTGGGCCTGGCCTTCCAGCGGTGCTTACATGGAAAGCTTCGTGTATTGTATTAGCTAATTTATCAGTCTCTTTAACCAGCCAATTATGTTTTGTGCAGGGACGGGTGATCCCAACTGTATCAGCTTCTTGAAATGCGTCTGAGCCAATCATGAATGTTGGAACCTGTCCGGTTAAAACTATAATTGGTATGCTATCCATTAACGCGTCGGTTAAACCAGTTACAGCATTTGTCGCTCCAGGTCCCGATGTTACAAGACATACACCGGGCTTGCCGGTCGCTCGCGCGTAACCCTCTGCAGCATGAACGGCGCCCTGTTCATGGCGAACCAAAATATGTTTGATAGAATTTTGTTGGAAGATTTCGTCATAGATAGGTAGTACGGCTCCACCGGGATAACCAAATACAGTGTCTACGCCTTGATCAATAAGGGCTTGAACGACCATTTTCGCTCCGGTCATTTGACGTTTCATATCCGCGTGCTCCGATTTGCGGTTGCTATTGTGCATAAAAAAGCCCCCGTTCATGGGGGCACATGGAAGCAATTGTTAGCCTACTGCTAACGATCCACGCGCTTGTGTTCGACAATGACAACTGAACAAATCATTTCTAAGAGGCCCTATATACGTTGCATAACTTATGCCCGTCAATTAGAGGCGTCAACAGTAATTGAAAAAAAAGTGTCGCTAATTGAAATGTTTTTGACATTTAATTACGTTTCATACCCTATAATGGAAATAACAAAAAATGACAGAGATTTTCGGATGATCGTTTGTGATAATGCCATGTTTGTAAACAGCGAGCTCTTAAATACGAAAATGCTAATTTAAGAACTTTTGGAAGCAGAAGTTGTGCTGCATTTGTGCATAATAGTTTTAGCAAGAAATCAGAGTGTTTTGTACTTGGCTTTTATCTGAGTTGCTTTCCGTCATGCGCAAAGCTGGATAACCAAAGAAGCGAGTACTAAGCCACACAAGATCTGCTTCTATTGTATTTATTCGATTTGAAACTGGGGATGGTGGGATGCTTTGCAGTTCTAAGTCGCTATAATCGGCTATCGCAAATCTGAAGGCGTAGTTCGGTGTCAGCCCCATACGAAGATCTGATATGACAATTTTACCTTTTTCCAAGTCTACTTTATAAAATCCTCTACTAAACCACTTCAATTTGTTTAAATCATCGTTGTTTTTTAGGCAGTCAATCAATTCGAGATGCCTTGAATGGGTGTATATATTAGCGTTTGAATCATTATCAAATATTGAGATGTAGAGGTTATGGTAGCGTTCTTCTTCGAGCCCGATCACTTTCCAAAGTAAGTTGGTAAAAGGTGCTGCGATTACTAGAACGCGCATGGGTTCTATACCTGCATTGTCAAAAATTGTTTTCGCACGATGTTCGACCCAGAATTGTACACCCAATCCAACTGCTAGATAAGCAGTGCTGCTAGTTAAAGCCACTATTGCTGCTTTTTTTAAGCTGATGGACCAATTTTTTAGTGTAAACGCCCAAATTACAATAAGTAACAAGGGTAGGCTGTATAATGGGTCTATTATGAAGATTGAACCGAAGCCTATTGGGTTAAGATACAAAGGCCAAAATAGTCTGGTGCCATAGATCGTCATCGCATCAATTACAGCGTGGGTTGATAGACAAAGAAAAACTGTAGCCCAGACTGTAATTCTTATACTTTTTATTGTTTTGAAGATTTTAAGTAATAATTCACCTACAACTGGGGCTGCAATAAAATGTAGCAAAATAGAATGGCTCCACCCACGGTGAAATACAAATGAGTCGATGGGCGTTTCATAAGGCAGCAAGACATCTAAGTCCGGAATAGTCCCAAGGATGCCGCCAATCATTGCTGCTTTTCGAGGCCCAACTTTATTACCTAAAAAGAGTGTTGATATTGTGGCCCCTAAGGTGAATTGTGTAATTGAATCCATACGGTTAATCCAGAATTTAAAGTATTTTATTGCATTTGTTAGTTTGCTTAAATCAATTTCTAATTAATTACTTTAAACGTAGGCTTTTTAAAACTCATCTAGGTGCAAATTAGTTGATGATTTGATAAAGCAGATGAATAGTGAACTTATTCATATTTGAGGCTCATTCCCATTTCTGCGTGCATCAAATTGCTAAAAATTATATTTGTTATTACCTAAGGTGGGCAAATCTGGACTATGCGACACTTGTTGATTTAGGCAAATAGGGCGCCAAGATATAAAGATTAAGGCGGTTCAGCAATAAAATGTGTTTTAATTGGCTGATGACCGTTATAAAGTACAGTATTTAATCGTCTAGCGCATGTTATCAAGCGTTAAGACCACTCTTGGGAGGAGTATCTTATGGACCGTCGTTCTTTTTTGAAGACGTCAACACTCGGTGGCTCAGCAGTTGCCGCCACTGCTTTAGCCGCGCCAGCTTACGCGCAGGGCAAACGCACTTTGACAATGGTGACCTCATGGCCTCGCGGTTTTGCTGTTTTAGATGACGCTGCCAGTTATTTAGTAGCCTATACGGAAGCAATGTCGGATGGTCAGTTAACCATAGACAAAAAGGCGCCGGGCGAATTAGTTGGGGCTCTGGAGGTCTTTGATGCTGTGTCATCAGGTCAGGCTGATATGTATCATTCGGCAGACTATTATTTTATTGGTCAACACCCTGGATATGCATATTTCACTGCAGTACCTTTCGGTGGAACAGCGCAAGAAGTAACCAATTGGTATGAACATGGAGGAGGCCAACAGCATCACGATGCACTGGGTGAAATCTTTAATCTTAAAGGCATGTTGGCGGGTAATAGTGGCTCGCAGTCTGGTGGCTGGTTTCGCAAAGAAATTAACTCGGCTGACGACTTCAACGGCTTAAAGTTCCGTATGCCAGGTCTTGGAGGTAAGGTGCTGGGAAAACTAGGTGCTTCTGTTCAAAACATTCCAGGAGGTGAGTTATACCAAGCACTATCGTCCGGAGCATTGGATGGGCTGGAGTGGGTTGGCCCAATGGCAGACGAGCGCGCTGGCTTCCAAGAAGTTGCAAAAGTCTATTATACGGCTGGTTTTCATGAACCAGGTTCTGCTTTGTCGGCCAACGTTAATCTAGACGTTTGGAATGATTTAACGCCGCAACAGAAGGCAATCCTTCAAGGGGCAAGCCGAGCAACTACATATGTGCAGTTGGCGGAAACGTTATCCAGTAATGGTGCAGCATTAGCCAGGTTACAGCAACAAGGTGTGAAAACGTTGCAATTTTCAGACGATGTTTGGGATGCGTTTGGAAAAGCCTCTGCTGAAGTTATGGACGAAAATATGTCTGATGAAATCTTCGCTGATATTCGTAATTCGTTCGAAACGAGTCTTGCTAATTCTGCCAGCTGGATAAATAAATCTGACGCGTTTTATGTAAAACAACGTATTCGTGTTTTGGGCGGCTAAACTGCTTTAAAGTTTGCAACAGTGAGGTCCTCCCCATGGAGGACCTCTTTCAGAACAAACAAGAAGAACGTCGGTGAACAGGAAGTCCTATTCTCGCGAGTTCTCTGGGGAATCGCATGGAAAATGAAAACGCCGTTTCATTTGGTCAGGTAATATCTAATACTTTTGACGGCGTTCTTTGGGTGATCCAAGAATTTGTGATGGCGTTTTACAATATTGCCTATGCAATTTCGCATCCTAATTTGTGGCTGGATTGGTCCGACAAAAAAGCGGTAATGCGCTTTGTATATTATGGCGGGTCGACTGAATTTTTTTTCGCGGTCATGGCTGTAATTCTCGTTATTACAATTATTGGATTTATGAGAAACCAATTTTTATGGGCCATAGTACGTATTCTTGAGGCTTTTGCTAACAGCGTCGGACGGCTTTTCGCTTGGGCTGGGCTTTTGATGGTTTTACAACAAATAGTGATTGTCTTTATGCAGCGGATTTTTACTAGGCCAGATATTGCAGTAGGTTTCGGTATACCGCTGCAATTTGACATTTCTTGGTTTGCAGAAGAGCTAAAGCTTTATAATGCAATGGTTGTTTGTCTATGCGTTACTTATACATTTGTTCAGGGTGGTCACGTACGGGTTGATTTAATTTATTCTGCGGTCGGTCATCGCGCCAAAAAAGTTATCGATATGTTTGGTGCCTTATTTTTCATGGTTCCTTCTGCGGTGCTCATTTGGATGTACGGTTGGTACTTTTTATGGCGCCATTTAATCGTCCCTAAACCATCTGCCTCTGATACCCTTGATAAATTGATGATGAAATCCAGAGCTATGCGTTGGAATGTTGAAACTATAGGTTTTAGTCCAAATGGTTTTACTGGATACTTTCTTTTTAAAATTTTATTAGTGGCTTTCACAGCACTGATTTTTATTCAGGCAATTGCCTTCTTTTATCGTTCATATCTTGAGTGGAAAGAAGGCCCTGAAAGTGAAGGTAAATTTCTTGATATTGACAATATAGATAATGCTAAAGACGCCGAAATAGGAGTCTTCTGATGCGTATTTCTTTTTTGGATTAGGTCTGATTGTGCTTAGTAAAGTTTTTACATAAAGGCGGAAAATTATGTTTTTTGGGCTTGATGGCGTAGAAATCGGTTTGATAATCGTGTTTGTTTGTCTTTTTGGCGGTATCCTTTCTGGCTTTCCAGTTGCTTTTGCAATTGCTGGAGCAGGGGTTATTTCTTTTGGGATTATTGCAGCTTTAGATAGTGCTGGATTATTAATTCATGAGGCAATTGACCAATCAAGTGCTGCTTATCGTGATCTTGTCAATTCTGGTACCAAAGCGGATATGATAAGCCGCTTTAGATATCCTGACTTACCTCTCACAACAGAAACGGTTTTTCCGAACGGTTGGGAAGTTGCGCTGGATCGCAATGTCTCCTTTGTTGTGAATCGGATGAATGAACGCGTTCTAGCCGGACAATCAATTGAGACCCTTTTAGCTGTTTTAATGTTTGTTCTTATGGGAATAACATTGGAACGTTCAAAAATAGCTAATGATCTTTTGACCACCATGGCACGCGTGTTTGGACCGCTACCTGGTGGCTTGGCAGTATCCATTGTGGTTGTGGGCGCTTTTCTTGCGGCATCAACTGGAATTGTTGGTGCAACTGTTGTGACAATGGGGCTTCTGGCTCTTCCAACAATGTTGCGCAATGGCTACTCGCCTGAATTGTCAACAGGTGTCATAGCCGCTTCAGGCACTTTGGGGCAAATTATTCCACCCTCAATTGTAATAGTTTTGTTGGGTACTTTGGCCGGTGATCTTTACTCAGCGGCTCAAGAAGCTCGAGCGCAGACGGCAGGCTGTACCGATGCACTGACTTATTTAGGTGAGCCAGCCGTTGTGTCTGTTGGAACGCTATTTCAGGCAGCATTATTGCCGGGTATTTTGTTGGCCCTGCTATATGCTTTATATGCTTTTGGATACGCTTTGCTCAACCCGGATAAAGCACCTGCTGTTCCCATGGGTACAACAAATGCCGAACCGATTACCCGTAGTGAGGCTTTCACATGGTTCCTGGGAGCTCCCGTAATAATAATTGTGGGTACTATTTTGTTATCCAACTTCAATATAGTAGGAAGCCAGTCAACGGTGGTTTCAGCCTTCTCTGATATAGGTGAGGGCGCAAGCTTACGTACGAATGTCAGTGATGATTGTAAGGCTTCTATGGTAGCATTACATGGGCAGGATGCATGGGATCTAGCAATTGCGCAGCAAGAAGATATTGCAGCGTCTGGTGGTGTTAAACAATCTGAACGTTTGACAGACGTTGAATTTAAAGCTGCGATGGATGCAAAAATCGCGGCAGCAGCTCCTATTGGCACAGGCACTGCAGTTCTACTAATTATTATGTCCTTGATCATGACTACAGCTCGAGGCGTTGCGCCAAGTTATGATACACGGCCGTTGTTGGTTGGTGGAGTTGGTGTCCTACTGGCCTTACTAGTGGACATTGCGCTGTTAAAACCGACTACGTCATCAGGTGCTTATATTGCTTTGATGTTCATACCCTTTGTTTTGATAATTTACGGTGTAACCGAAGGGGTTAAACGATGTGCAAAGAATGAATTAATCCGTGTTGTATTTCCACCGTTAATATTGATTGTGGCTGTTTTAGGGTCAATTCTTGGTGGTATCACGAACCCAACGCCGGCGGCGGCTCTGGGAGCGGGCGGCGCGATTATGCTTGCGGCCTATCGTAAACTTAACGATTCAGATCGGAGTCCAAAAGTTATTATCTGGTCAACGTTAGCGATTATTGTATGTATTTTAGTTGGAATAAACTTTGACCTTCGCATTAATCAGGAGGGTGTCAGTGCACAGTCTTGGGCGGCTTTTTTTGTAGCTTATGCTGCATATCTCTATGCCTTATTTGGCTTGCTTTTCAGCTGTTATATCTTGTACCGCTCAGGTGTTTTGACACCAGTTGTTAGAGAAACGGCCAAAGTAACAAGTATGGTATTTACCATTCTCATAGGTTCACAGTTACTCAATTTAGTAGTTATTTCGTTTGGTGGAGAACATTATATCCAGCAATTTTTGAAATCTTTTGACAATGAATTTACTGTCTTTTTAATTGTTATGCTGGTACTTTTTATTTTGGGGTTTGTCCTAGACTTTTTGGAAATTATTTACATCGTCGTCCCAATTGTTGGCCCAGTAATTTATGGAGGTACCTTTGACCCCAAATGGGTGACGATAATGATTGCGGTGAACCTTCAAACCTCTTTTTTAACGCCTCCCTTCGGCTTTGCTCTTTTCTATTTGCGGGGAGTTGCTCCGAAAGAGGTAACGACTGGCCATATTTATCGCGGTATAATTCCATTCGTATTAATACAGGTAGTTGGGCTTTCCCTTCTATGGGCTTTTCCAGCAATAGTAACTGTAATTCCGGATCTGATACCAAATTGATTGTAGATTAAACTTAATTGAAAAGGTGATTTGGTAAGTTGGTGTTATCCAAAAAACTTGATGATTAGGTACCAAAATGCATTTTGGACGCCAAAGGCTTGTAAAATAAAATTTTAGGAGGTTGGTCGGGTGTCAGGTAGCGAAATATTAGCAACTTGCTCAGCTATGGGATCAGTCGATAAAGGGTGATTATCGTAATTGAAATTCTTTGGATCAACCATGCTCTGCCAGCTACCACTTAGGTACACTTCAAGACCAGAAAATTTAGCCTTATAACTCATTTTTTGGCTGCCAGGTACCCAGTAGCCTAAGTAGACGTATGGAAGTTTTGCTTGTTGAGCAATCTTAATATGATCGAGGATCATATAAGTTCCTAGCGAGCGGCGAGGCTCATGAGGAGCATAAAAACTATAAACCATACTAAGCCCATCATTTAGTACATCTGTTAAACTCACGCCAATAAGATTATTTGAGATTTTTTCTTTATATTCGATCACTCGGCTTTGAATTGGAGTTTCTTCCACCATTGCCGCAAATTCAAAGACATCCATGTCCGCCATCCCACCATCTGCATGCCGACTATCAAGATAGTTGCGAAACAGTGCATACTGATCCTCTGTAGCCCATGGCGACGCCACGCGCCTCTCTAGGTCATTGTTGCGACTTTCTGCGCGCCTTTGACTTTTTGTTGCAATAAAAGTTGATACATCAATACGCGCTGATAGGCATGCAGAACATTCCGCACAAGATGGTCGGTAGAGAACATTTTGCGATCTTCTAAATCCTTGCTGGCTTAAGCTATTGTTTAGTTTTTCTGCATTTTCGCCTTGCAGAGCCGTGAAAAGCTTACGTTCCACCCTTCCATCTAGGTAGGGGCAGGGCTGGGGTGCGGTTACATAGAACTGCGGTGCAAGCGGAAGCGTATGACGCATAAGTATCCTGGCAAATTTTTTAGAATGATACCGATACTATGCCGGCTGGCAAGCTAATATAAATTGTCATAGCTTCGTTCTTGCCTGTTGATCGCAGTGGTGCCAATGACTAAATCAGTCAATCCCTGGCTTCGGTCTGAAGTTGCCATGAGTATAATAGAGATTAGCTGTAACGGTGCTATGGCCCAGCTGATTGTATATCCTAATGTATGTAGAAACGCTCCAGATAGGTCGAGCTGTGCCCCTGATTTATCGCGTATCTCAATAGTCATAAATCTCATTCCCCAAGTGGCCGATCCAGTTGCTAAAGTAATCGTGCGATAGATGAAACTAACCAGGGCAACCAAACCAATAAAGAAAAATATGGCTATAAAAGCTGTAAAAGGAACAATAAGTAGGGAAATGATAATAATAATAATTGTGTCTATAACCCATGCAAACAGCCGCTTAGTAGCTACGTCCTTATAGAACTCTGGCTGAGTTGCTGGATCAGGAAGGTTCACAATAATTTGCTCCAGTAAGAAACAAGGTGGTATGAAAAATCAAAAGTAAAAGGTTGTGGCAAATTTTTACAAGACATTCCATTTTTTTTCAACAGCACCTGTTCAAAAACCAAGTGGTTAATATTTTAGATAATTTGACGTCAAATGAACGCACATAAATTAAGTGAGTTTACATTTGATTCATAAGTTAATTAGTTTGTTAAAATAATAACATTTATTACACATTCATTTCTACAGCATTTTTTTATTTTACAGGCTTTGTGTTGTTTTATTGATGAGGTTCTCGAGATTTTTAATTTTGAAAACTACAAAGATGATCTGGCTATGTTTCTGTGAGGTATTGACGGAGTGGTGGCGTACTCAGATGCTGTATCAATGAGTCTTGCAAATTCCTTAACTAAAATGCCACGCGCTTTTAATCCAGAACGTGGAGCGGAGGCTATAACTTATGTTCCCGAATTAAAGGGTGTAATGCGAGAACTTGCATATGGTGTTGCTGGATGTAGTCCCTATTTGTTCGATCTTATAAAACATGAAGCGGCATGGCTTCCAGAGGCGTTGACCGAACCAGAGGCTGCCTTAGCAGCCATATTGGCACCCCCAAGTTTAGATAGATCTACTGTTAAATCTGTTCTTCGACAAGCCAAACGGCGGGCGGCACTGTTAATAGCTTTAGCTGATTTAGGCGGGGCATGGACCCTAGAGGAAGTGACGACTGCCCTTACAAAATTGGCAGATATGGCCTGTCAGACTGCGCTTGCTGTTGGATTAACCACACAGGTAAAGCGAGGTAAGTTACCTACGGAAAACGTAGGCCTTGTAGTTTTAGCAATGGGTAAAATGGGTGCATTTGAGCTGAATTATTCTTCTGACATTGATTTAATATGCCTGTTTGATGAAACAATCCATGACCCAGACGACTTCATATTAATCCGTAATGGTTGTATAAAAGCTGTGAAAGATATGTGTGGGATCCTCAGCGATCTTACTGGTGATGGTTATGTTTTTCGTACAGATTTGCGTTTGCGACCGGACCCGGCAGTTAATCCCGTTGTGCTATCAATTGGTGCTGCCGAGCGATATTATGAAAGTCTGGGCCGCACCTGGGAGCGTGCCGCTTTTATAAAAGCTCGCCCCTGTGCAGGTGATATTGCTGTTGGGGAAAATTTTTTGACGGAGCTTACTCCATTTGTTTGGCGCCGGTATCTAGATTTTGCTGCGGTGCAGGATGCGCATGATATGAGGCTTGCCATCAGGGCGCATAAAGGAACTGGTGGACCTATAACGTTACCTGGACATAATATGAAATTGGGTCGTGGTGGTATTCGTGAGATTGAGTTTTTTACTCAGACCCGCCAATTGATTGCGGGAGGGCGAGATCCCAGTTTGCGTGAACGAGGTACTGTGCAGGGACTTGAGATGTTGGCACAGAAAGGTTGGGTGCCGGGTGAGGTGGCAGCACGTCTTCGTGATCATTATCAACTTTTTCGTAATGTTGAACATCGTGTTCAAATGATACGTGACGCTCAAACTCACAACTTGCCATCCAATGATGAGGGCTTTGATCAACTTGCTGCAATGATGGACACTGACCGAGCATCCTTGGAATTAGATCTTCAGAAAACGCTCGCTGAAGTTCATTCGGAAACTGAGGGTTTTTTTGCGCCGGAAACTGATGAGACTCTTCATAATTCTGAAGGTATAGATCTCGTAATGCAATCCCGATGGCGAGGGTATCCAGCACTTCGAAGTTCACGAGGAGCTGCTCTATTTGATCGGATTGAGCCTATGGTGTTAGCGCAGTTGTCTAAGACGGCAAAGCCAGCAGAAGCAATAGCTGCATTTGACGATTTTCTTTCTGGATTGCCGGCAGGAGTACAGCTTTTTTCACTATTTGAGGCAAACCCTTCACTTGTTGATTTACTAGTCGATATTGTTGGTACTTCTCCAGTTTTGGCGCAATATCTTTCCCGTAATTCTGATGTATTAGACGCTGTAATTGGTGGCAGATTCTTTGCACCATGGCCTGAATCAGATATTTTATGTCGTGACGCAATCCAAAAAATTTCTGCTGAAACAGATTATGAGGCCAAACTGAATGCTATTCGTATTTGGGCTAAAGAATGGCATTTTCGTATTGGTGTCCATCACTTGCGGGGCTTGATTGAAGCAAAAGAAGCTGGCAAGCAATATGCTGATTTGGCTCGTGCGGCGCTTTCTGCATTGTGGCCAGAGGTGCAATCCCAGTTTGCGCGACGGCATGGACCTGCGCCAGGACGGGGCGCAGTAATTTTAGGTATGGGAGGATTGGGTGCTAATCTTTTGTCGATGCATTCAGATTTGGATTTAATCGTTATCTATGATCCACTCGATGTTGAATTTTCTGCGGGATCACGGCCGCTTTCCACTCGACAATATTATGCACGCCTTACTCAAGCGATGATTACTGCAGTGACCACTCAAACAGCTTATGGGCGATTGTATGAAGCTGACATGCGTCTACGTCCATCTGGTAATAAAGGTCCTGTTGCGACTAGTTGGACGTCCTTTAGAAACTATCAAGAAAATGATGCTTGGTTGTGGGAGCATTTGGCAATGAGCCGAGCGACTTGTATTGCTGGACCCACATCATTTGCAAATGATATAGAAATTTTTCGTCAACATATTGTAGCAAAGCGGCGCAATACTGAGGATGTTTTATCTGATTTACGAGATATGCGTTCGCGCATTGCTGCTGCAAAATCGCCTTTTGGTGTTTGGGACGCAAAGTTAGGGCCAGGTCGATTACAAGATATAGAGCTATTCGCACAGACTGGTTTAATACTGGCAGGGTCGCCTGCGCGTGATGTTATATCCGGATTAGAGTCTTCGGTCGCAACAGGATTGCTAAATGTGGCAGAGTTGGAAATTTTATCTGAAGCTTATTTCATGATGTTTCGAGTTCAAATGGCTACCCGTTTGTTAACTATCGGAGCGGTTGATGTTGAAAAAATAGGTGTGAAGGGAAGGGCAGTTTTGTTACATGCCGTGGGGCTCGACTGTATTTCCAAGGCTGAGATTAAACTAAAAATGATATATTCATCAGCTGGTAATATCATTAGTGCTGCTGTTGATGATGGACAAAAGGAAGGTAACAGTGGTCGATAAAGGTGGTCCAACTGATCCTAAAGGCTTAATATTTGAGGCGTATAGGATTGATAATATTATAAAATCAGATTGCCGAACAATATTTCTGGATTGGGCGCTTAGCTTGCCGGATGGAAAAGATCCTATTGATTCCATCTCAATATTATTGAAAGAATACGCTGACATGCCCTTAAATCATCCGATGACGCGAGTTCTTCGAGAAGGACTTGAACGTGTGGGTCAGCCTCGTCGTCGTGGTGGTTGGCGATCACGTCAACGAAAATAATAAATCGAATTAGTTTCCTAAAAACTAATCTTTTATTATTCGTGGTCTAAATGAATATTGAACTTGCCGCGGATCACTGAGTCCAGTTTATGACCTAACTGGGCTTGCGAACGTACCGCTAAAATTTTTTCTTTGCGCGCTGTTGCTTTGGCGATTAGGTCCGGTTTGTCTAGTTCCGCCCATTCTTTTGGTGATGTTCGGTCTCCCATTTTGGGATAGACGCAATCCGTTTGCATGCGGCTGAGGGTTTGTTCCGTGCCAAGATAGTGACCAGGACCATTCATTGTGACGTCTGCGATTTGATCTAATGCTAACGTTTCTTCATTGACTTCAATTCCGCGAACGCAACGTAGTGCTTGGCCAATTATATCATCGCCAATTATTAGGGATTCATGACAGAAACCAAGCAAAGACGCGTGCATGCCTGCAGCTTCATAAACCATATTAAGCCCTGCTAGACCGGCCATCACGTTGGAACACATTTGCTCCCATCCTGCCTGCATATCGGGTAGTTTACTATCGGCAATTCCAGCGGCTGCTCCGCCTGGTAGATCATAGAATCTATGCATTTGAGCGCAACCTGAGGTCAAAAGGGCCTGTTCGCCTGATCCGCCGGTCATCGCACCCGTGCGTAAGTCCAATCCAAACGGCCATGTGCCAAAAATAGCAGGGGCACCGAACTTAACGGCGTTTACATAAATCAATCCAGCCAAACATTCTGCAACAGCCTGCACGATAGCACCTGCAATGGTCGATGGCGCAGTTGCACCAGCCATGCCTGCAGACAACAATAAAACAGGCATTCCATGTTTTATACATTCTTCCATAACCAAACAGGATTCTGTTGCAAACTTCATTGGAGGCACGACAAAGCAATTAGAATTACTAACAAAAGGCCGCTCTCGCCATTTATCCTCACTGCCAGCAATTAAATGAAGCATTTCCATTGCTGGAGCTACGTGATGTGGTTCGGAAAAACTTGTCCCAACATGTTTGGTGGTCCCTGATACACAAGCATAGATGGAGTTGTAGTCCATCTCGCAATTGTCCATTATATCCCGACAAACCATTGGTCTTTGCACAAAATGGAGATTGTCTAATACGTCACAAATTCTGGCGGCATCATGTAAATCTTGCACGCCGCTTTCGCGATACTCTCGTCCGTTAGCTTCAACTAGGTGTACCGCAGCTCCTGCGGTTCCATAGTGTACTTTTGATCCTGACAAATCTAAGTCTTGCGAGGGGTTTCGCGCATGAAGCGTAATGCTGCGGTTTGCTTTTGCAATAGTGTCTTCGACTAACCCACGTGGAAAACGAATACGGCCATCATCACCTAAAATCGCGCCTACACTTGTAAGGTAGTTAATTCCGCTGGTCGGCGCATCAGCAAGACCAATTGTCTCGAGTGCATCTAGAGCAGCAGTATGAATGCGTAAAACATCTCCATCGTTAAGAGGGTTAAATGTACCGCCTGACATGCCAGGTCTAATTGGTTTTAAGTGGTCGGCTAACGGAGCAGCTCGAGCCGCTCGTCGGGCAGCTCTGCCGCCGGAGCGAGAAGGAGATTGATCATTCATTTTGTGGCACCCATATAAAAGGTATTTTTAATGGTACATAAAATAGCTTTTTATGGTCTCCCACGTGCCGCTAGACCACGTTCGGCGCCAATAGTACGGGTTATTAATACAATTATACTGCGTCGGTCTTGCATTACAGCACCTTTGAGAATTCAGATATGTCATGAAAGATTAACTGCCGCAAACAGGCCTGTCTATTCTAGTTACGACATTATGAGAAGTAGAGTAAATATGCCAAGATAATGGACTGACTGTGTAATTGTGGTGGATGGTTGCCAGCTGGTTTAGGCATCACTATCGGCAATTTTATGCTAAGTCTTAAAATCGTAATGTTTTCAGTTGGTAGTCTTAGCAAATTTACAAATAGTTTTGATGGCCTTGGTGAAAGTATCGTCATCAACTGTCATTGCAACGCGAATATGTCCGGCAGCAGAAGCACCAAAACTCTCGCCAGGCATTACTGCAATGTGCTCTTCGTCTAGTAACTTATTGGCAAAATCGTCTCCGCTGAACCCAGTGGAACGGATATCTAGCATCAAATACATTGCGCCTTGTGAGGGAATTAAATTGATGTTCTCCTGCCCATTGAGAAGTTGCAACGCAATCTCACGCCTGCGTTTGAACGGTGCCCCGACCTCCTTTTCAAAGGAAATGCCTCGTTCTAAAGCGAATACGCTGGCATCCTGTATGAAACCGGGCACCCCGAAGTTTGTATGAGTTGCAAAACTGATAAGGTGTGAAATTGCTTCTTGAGGACCAATCACCCAACCACAGCGTGAACCGGTCATTGCATGACTCTTAGACATTGATCCAATTACTAGGGTTCGTTTTGCCATATCAGAAAGGCATCGAGGGCTAATGTGTTGACCGTCCCAAACTTGAGTGTCGTATACTTCGTCAGATATTAGCCAAATGTCATGTCGTTGACAAACATTTGCGATACCTTGCAAAGTTGAACGAGAATATACGGTCCCAGTGGGATTGTTTGGTGAGTTGATCAATAGGCTTTTTGCTCCTTTAGAAGCTGCACTAATATCGTCTTCGTTTGGTTGAAAAGATTCAATTGACTTAGTTTGAATGGCCCGTGGCTTTGCTCCAACACCACGTATAGTCCCTGGATATGTTGCGTAATACGGCTCCAAATATAAAGCTATATCGCCAGGGTCACAGACTGCTGCGTGTGCAGCGAATAACGCAGATTGACCGCCTGGCGTAATTAACACATTGTCTCGTGTGGTCGCAATACCTGTGCGCTCGACTGTTCGCTTTGCTATTGCATCGCGCAGGTTGTCAGTGCCAGGAACCATGGCATAACCTGTATGCCCGCTAAGCGCACTTTCATACATTGATTGTAAAATTATATCAGCAGTTCCGATGTCATGTTCACCAATAGTCAATTCAATAATCTGTTCGCCATTGGCAATCATCTTTCGAGCGCGGATGAAGATGTCCCATCCGTCACTTTCCCCTTCAGTTAAAGTTTTAATTCGTTTTGAAAGGGACATTTACTCTCCGATCGCAAATGATTGCGCTAAGGGGTCAGATGGGCTCAATTTTTCATTGGTTACTAAATTGTAACCAATTTATATTGCGAGATAGCGTTGGTTTAGTATGGCGCTAGCTTTGCTTTCATATTCACGTTTGTCCATTAAGTTGAAAAACCTTCAAAAGTCATTGTGTATTACCAACAAGTCATTTTTATGGAAAGCATGACGGTGTATGGATGTCAAAACATGCGAGATAGCAAAATTACATGAAAATCTATCAGGCTTACAGATGGTTGGTTTTTATAACGATATTTGTGAGGGGCATATTATAAAAAATATAAATATGTTATTGGAATGAGCCTGTCATCGATTATTCTTCGCGTAATTCGGGTTAGTTGCGTGATAACTTATTTAAATATTCTTTAATTGGTTTGCGCTTACTAGTGGCGTTATTTTTTACACTTTATAGATCCCAGAAGAAAGTTATTATGAACAAAATACTGGGCATGCTTATGTGGTTTGATGATAAATACTTCTGTTTATTCTGGTAAACAAAAAGTGCCTGAATAATGGTTTTATGATGAAGCAAAAAATAAACAATTTTAACGGACTGCAAATCGCTGTTCCCTTAAGATCCCAAAATTGGTAGGTCCGCGCCAAACTTATGCGTGAGAATGAATGGCCATGACGATCATCCTGTACAATACTTTAACAAAAAAGAAGGAACCATTTGTTCCTATTGATGATACGAATGTCCGAATGTATGTGTGCGGACCAACCGTTTATGATCGTGCTCATTTGGGCAATGCTCGTCCGGTTCTAGTCTTTGATGTACTTTATCGTTTATTGTGCCACATATATGGTAAGGATCACGTTAAATACGTCCGCAACTTCACGGACGTTGACGATAAAATTAATGCAACAGCTTTGGCGCGTAAGAAGGCTGGTGCATCTGGATCGCTAGAAGAATTGGTAGCAGAAAGGACTGATGAAACTATTAGTTGGTACCATGCCGACATGGATGCGCTTGGGGCATTAAGACCTGATTGTGAACCTCGAGCAACAGAATATATTGCTCAAATGGTGGCGATGAACTGTAGCTTGATAAATGATGGATATGCGTATGAAGTTGACGGGCATGTTTTGTTTCGAGTTCGTAACTATTCAGAATATGGTGCATTGTCTGGCCGATCTGTCGATGATATGCTTGCGGGTGCTCGGGTAGAGGTAGCTCCATACAAAGAAGACTCTTTAGATTTTGTGCTTTGGAAACCCTCTTCCGATGAACTGCCTGGATGGAATAGTCCATGGGGTCGTGGGAGGCCTGGATGGCACATCGAATGTTCAGCTATGGCCTATGAATTGCTTGGTGATAATTTTGATATCCACGGTGGAGGCAATGATCTGCAATTTCCACACCATGAAAATGAAATTGCTCAGTCTAAATGTGCTGGTCACGATTTTGCAAATGTCTGGTTGCATAATGAAATGTTACAGATTGATGGTAAAAAAATGTCAAAGTCTCTCGGTAATTTTTTTACTGTGCGAGACTTATTAGACCAAGGTGTTGCAGGTGAGGTTATCCGTTTTGTGATGCTTTCGACACATTATCGCAAACCAATGAACTGGACAGAAAAAAAACAGGTAGAGGCAGAAAAAACTTTAAATCGATGGCTGGATCAGACGGTTGGATTAATTCCAACTGATAGCACAAGCTTTATACCTAACAAAGGTCTGATTGATTCACTTTCTGAAGATCTTAATACTCACAAGGCTCTGTCATATATAAATTCAAGTTTTCAGGACAATTCTCAGGCTTTATTAGATCATGCTAGATGGTTTGGTTTTCTGGGAGATGGCACCCGTGAGGACCATGTTGCTCGCCAATTGGCAAATGACGAGGGTTATGGAGGCCCGGAGCATTTAGCAAGTTTGGTAGCTCAACTAGATGCATTGCGACGTTTGGCTTCAAAGAGTAAAGACTTTTCAGAAGTTGACACCTTTAAGGCTCAGCTGATTCAAGCAGGTTTGGAAGTGAGAATGTTAAAAGACAAATCAGAATTAATTGTTGGAGAAAATTTCAATCCTAAAAAATTGTAAATGGTTAGTAACGATAATTCTAAAAATATCGGACCATAAGCGAAATCATTTGAATGGATATTCTAAAAGTTCCAGATTTAGTTTGAAGACACGATATAATTCAATATAACCAGCATCTGCGTTTATAGAAGATAAAAGGGGCAAGCATGAAACGCGAACGGCTCTATCTTTTTGACACCACGCTCCGTGATGGCCAACAGACGCAGGGAGTGCAATTCTCTGTCGAAGAAAAACACCAGATTGCTTATGCGCTGGACAACCTTGGTATCGACCATATTGAGGGTGGCTGGCCAGGAGCCAATCCTACCGATAGTGTGTTTTTTGAAAATCCTCCTAAAGTTAGTGCCGCGTTTACAGCGTTTGGAATGACCAAGCGTTGTGGTATCAGTGTCGAAAATGATGACGTTTTAGCTGCAGTTATCAATGCTAACACGCCTAGCGTGTGTTTAGTTGGTAAAACTCATGATTTTCACGTGAAAACTGCTTTGGGTATTTCACTTCATGAAAATACAGAAAATATTTTGCAATCTTTCAGACATATTGTTGGGCAGAACCGCGAGGCAATTTTTGACGCTGAACATTTTTTTGATGGGTACAATTCCAATCCAGAATATGCATTGGAAGCGGTTCATGCAGCTTACTCTGCAGGAGCGCGTTGGATTGCGTTGTGTGATACCAATGGTGGAACTTTACCAGCTGACATCTATCGCATCACAAAAGCAGTTATAGCCTCAGGCATTCCGGGAGAAAAAATTGGAATACATACCCATAACGATACTGAAAGCGCTGTTGCCGGTTCATTGGCTGCTGTAAACGCTGGAGCGCGGCAAATTCAGGGTACGCTTAATGGTCTTGGCGAGCGGTGTGGAAATGCCAACCTGACCACACTTATTCCTATTTTGTTGTTAAAGGAGCCATATGTCAGTCAGTTTGAAACTGGTATAAATGATAAAGGTCTTCAGGCAATTACCCATGTCAGCAGAATGTTAGACGATATTTTAAACCGTGTGCCTAACAAACAAGCCGCCTTCGTTGGAGCATCAGCATTTGCGCACAAGGCCGGCCTACACGCCAGTGCCATCCTTAAAGATCCGACAACATATGAGCATATCGACCCACAGGTTGTTGGGAATGATCGTGTCATTCCAATGTCAAATCAAGCAGGGCAATCAAATTTGCGCCGTCGTTTGATCGAAATGGGCCTTGTGGTTTCAGCAAAAGATCCTGCTCTGTTACGAATTTTAGATGTGATCAAAGAGCGTGAGGCCGAGGGATATAGCTATGACACCGCGCAAGCGTCGTTCGAATTATTGGCACGTGAGGAACTTAATCTTTTACCAGATTTTTTTGAGGTAAAGCGCTATCGAGTAACTATCGAGCGACGAAAAAGTAAACGGGATCGAATGGTTTCACTTTCTGAGGCGGTCGTTGTTGTTAAAGTTGATGGTGTGAAAATGCATTCCGTATCGGAGTCTATGGATGAACATGGCACTGATCGTGGGCCAGTAAATGCGTTGGCCAAAGCGCTTGCAAAAGATCTTGGGCGTTATCAGTCTTTTGTAAAAGATATAAGGCTAGTAGATTTTAAAGTTCGGATAACACAGGGGGGTACAGAAGCTGTGACACGTGTCATTATCGACAGCGAAGACGCCCATGGGCGCCGCTGGTCTACTGTTGGCGTTTCTGCTAACATTGTTGATGCTTCTTTCGAAGCGTTATTGGACGCAATCCGTTGGAAACTGGTTCAAGAAACCGCATGATAAGCGCGTTGTGTTGCAAGATTTTTATAAAGTAAATGAGAATAAAAACAAAAGATTGTGATGTTTTTTTGTCTGAAATTGGAATATAGATCAGCCTTATTTTTTATATTTAACATCCTTTTAGGATTAGTACGAATTTGAAATGAATACCTCTGATGACATTATTGCGTGCGCGCGGTTGGTAGAGGAAGCTGACCAGGATCGATTTCGTACGGTGATGGCAGCTCCCTTAGCTGCTCGTAAACTGCTCTTTCCAATTTACGCATTCAATGTTGAGGTTTCGCGCGCACCGTGGGTCACTAGTGAACCGATGATTGCGGAAATGCGTTTGCAATGGTGGCGTGATGCTCTTGAAGAGATTAGTGACGCTAAACCTGTGCGAAAACATCCGATCACAACGTCTTTGGCTACTATTCTCAGTCCAAGTCAGGCCCGACGTTTGGATTCATTGGTGGCTGCAAGGCGGTGGGACATATACCGTGATCCATTTGAGGATCAATCTCATATGGATACTTATCTAAGCAAGACATCAGGGCAATTGATGTGGACTGCGTCAGAATTACTTGGGGCCTCAGCTGATTTTGAGGGTGAAGTTCGAGCTGTTGCTTATGGATTGGGATGCGCATCATTCCTGTGTGCTGTACCTGCTTTAGTTGCCTCTGGGCGCACTCCTTTACTTGATCTTACCAACGATGGATTGGTCACGTTAGCGCGTTGCGCTAAAAGTAAAATAAAGAGAGTTAAGCTGCAAAAACAGGCGCGTCCGGCACTATGGCCTGCTATTAAAACAATAAAAATTTTGGATCAGGTTATTAAAGATCCAAGTGTAGTAACTGAAGGTGGATTGCGGTCAAAAATTACATCATTTGAGTTGAGTTGGTTAGCTTTATTTGGGTGTTAGGCTACCGATGATCTTTGCCTCATTAGTAGCCAAATCAGAGATCCAACGGCTAGAGTTAAAAATGGGAGCATCGTTAAGTTGACTGCTATCCAGCCTTGTACTTGGTTACTCCCAATACAGCTCATCAGGCCGCCTGAAGTCAGTGATGCGATGGTCACACTGCCAAACACGATCAGGTCATTTAACCCTTGAATTCGGCCGCGCTCCTCAGGGGTATGAGCTCCTGCCAACATAGATGTGGCGCCAATTAAGCCAAAGTTCCAACCAATGCCCAGTAAAAACAACGCGCCGTAAAAATTGCGTAATTGCACTCCTTGTAAAGCTACAACACAAGCAAGAGTTAAAAAGGCAAGTCCAACCGCCATAATTTTTTCAACACCAAATCGCGCAATTAAATGTCCCGTAAAAAATGCAGGAGCAAACATTGCTAGTACATGTACTGTAACGATATTGGCTGCGTCTGGCTCGGTAAAACCACAGCCTACTACAGCTAACGGTGTTGAAGTCATCACTAAGTTCATCAACGAATACGAGACTGCTGCACAAATTACTGCAACTAATACCCGAGGATCGGTGAGCAATTCCCGTCTTGAGCGCCCAAGTCCTTTTACAGCGTTGATTGATGGAACTTTTATAGTTTTGAGAAATAAAAATATAAATAGTCCGATTAGGTTGAAAGCCATTGCAGCATAATAAATTGGGATGAAGCGGGCGACTGTTGAATCACTAGTAAAGCCTGTAAAATATGCTGCAACTTGGGGGCCAAGAACTGCCGAAACCAGTCCACCAGCCATTACATAGGATATGGCCTTCGGCCGAAATGATGTTGAGGCATTATCTGTTACTGCAAAACGGAAAAAACCTTGTGCTGACATGTAGATACCAGTCATATAACTTCCAATAAGAAATAGCCAAAAGTTGTTATGCGAAAGTGCAAATGCTCCAATAGCAGCGCCAATGAAACCACCGAACGCTCCAATAATGAAGCCTTTTTTTCGTCCATAAAGTTGCATTATTTTTGATAGCCAGGGCGCAGTGGTCATGGATCCAAAAACTATCAACGAAATTGGTAGGGTGGAGAGGCATGCATAAGGCGTAATCTGTTGGCCCGCTAAGCCGGCCACAACAAAAAGCATTGGCATCTGAGAGCCTAGAAATGCTTGTGCTATGACAAGAACTAATACAGTGCGCTTGGCACTTACATCATCGATTTGAGATGTTTGTTCATTCATAGTGCTGACTAAACCTCAAAGCTGTTTTCGGCAATAGGACGAATTACGTGTGTTTTGTTGATTTGGTTGCAGCAATAAGAAGAGTGTCTAGGATGTAAGTATGAAAAATGTGCCAAAGATTGTCGTTTTGGGTGGAGCAAGTGAGACTGTGCGTGCTGTTCAATGGCTGAAACTTGCAGGAATAGAAGGGGTTTTGGTTTGGGAGAAAAATGCAAAACGTAAAAAAACCAAATTTCCTGTGGGAAATTTTGACGATTTGCCAAAGCCAGTGGCTATACTTGATGTAAGTCATGCTTTTGACGAAGAAACACGAGCAGAGGCACTCGCCCGTTGGCCCAAATTGCCCTATGCTCGCTTTGGAAAGGCACCTTGGCTACCAACCAACGAAGATATTTGGACTGAAGTTCAAAATTTGAACGAAGCTGTGGCTGCATTACCAGAAAAAACACGCGTTTTTGCAGCTACCGGCATTGGCAGTTTAAAAGTGTTGGCTCAACATGATGGCGCTGTTTTTTTGCGGCAATTAAAGCAACACAACCTTGAGTTCCCGCTACCTCATGGTAAATTTGTCTTCAGCAGAGCACCATTTTCAGTTGCTGCAGAAATAACATTATTTTGTGAGCTGGAGATTGACGTATTGTTAGCTCGGAATGTAGGCGGTATCAACAGTTTCCCAAAACTTGAAGCGGCGCGAAAAATGAAATTACCTGTAATTCTTTTGCGATCACCGTGTTTGCCTGAAGGACCGCATCTAAAATCTTTTACAGAAATAAAAGATTGGATTTCAACTTTGAGGCAATCATGCGACTAATAGAAACTATTGAGGATGTCGCAGAAGGGGCTAGTTGGCTTGCGCAGCACCACGAGCCATTTGCACTAGCTCTGGAGGTAACTGGGCCGTTGCCGTTAAGGCGTTCGTCAGATGGATTTGCAGCTCTGCTGAAAGCAATTATTGGACAGCAGGTAAGTACAGCAGCAGCTAATTCAATTTGGGTACGTCTTGAGAACGCTGGTTTGATTGAACCCAATGCTATTTTGAATGCTGGTGAAGCCGGCTTGCGTGAACTGGGTTTAAGCCGGCAAAAAGCGACGTATTCTTTAGGCTTGGCTAAAAAAGGTATTGACTACTTAAGTCTGAGAAAATCAACTGATAGTGACGTGGTCCGTACATTGACGGCAGTAAAAGGGATTGGGACATGGACTGCTGAAATTTATTCTATTTTTGCGTTGGGTAGACCGGATGTGTTTGCGCCGGGTGACCTAGCACTGCAAGAAGCCGCAAGGTTAATTTTTGTCCTAAAGCACCGTCCTAATGAAAAAGAATTACGAAAGATGGCGCAGGAATGGACCCCCTGGCGTTCAGTTGCTGCGCGTCTCTTCTTTGCATATTATCAAATTTCGAAAAATCGAGAGGGAACGATGTGACAAGAGTTTTAAATTCAGAACGGGTTGAACCGCTATCTGGAGTATTGCGATCAATCGTTGTGTTCTTGCATGGTTATGGTGCAAATGGAGCAGATTTACTGGGGTTGGCACAGCCACTCGGCGATCAACTACCTGACACACTTTTTGTAGCGCCGGATGCCCCAGAGACTATTCCAGGCATGCCAATGGGACTGCAATGGTTTCCAATACCATGGATTGACGGCTCGAGCGAAGAAGAGGCTGAGCGTGGTTTGATTGCAGCCACAGAAGATTTTAATGCGTTTTTGGATGCATTGATGGTTGATGAGGATGTTTTGCCAGAACAAGTTGTATTGATTGGTTTTTCTCAAGGTTCAATGATGGCTTTGCAAGTTGCTCCCAGGCGTGATGATCCAGTTGCAGGTATTGTTGCATTCTCGGGTCGTTTGCTCAATCCTGAAGCCCTGATAGATGACGTAGTCAGTCGCCCGCCAGTTTTATTGCTACACGGAGACGTTGATGATGTAGTGCCACCACAATCACTTCCTCAAGCGGCAGAAGCCTTACAGGATGCTGGCTGGACGGACGTCTATGCCCATGTAATGAAGGGTACAGCTCATGGAATATCTCCAGACGGTTTGAATGTAGCACTTGCCTTTGTCCGAGATAAACTTCGATTATAATCTTACCTAAATAAATTTGGTCTGTCTAAGGCGTATTGTTAAACCCATTCTGGGTACTGGCTGCAAAAATTTCTTTATATTTTCTATACTATAAGAGGTTATCAATTTGGTTTTTGAACTTTTATAGTTTATTATATATTAGAGAATAAGCCGTTTGAGGCGAGCTTTGTAATCAAAGGTTATGGCCAGGTTCGATAATTTTGAGCGTGATACTACATCTTTTAAATCATTAACGGACTCAGAAGCGTTGGGTTAAATTCTGTGTTATTTGACGCATCTAAACCGTATTCATTAAATGTGATCGGTAATAAATATAATTTGTAATTTTTCATCGTTAGACGTTTTATACTAAAATGGTAACAAGGGAGTTTTCTTGAACGGTAATCTCAGTTCATGCGACATTTCGTATTGAATTGGCCTCTTGTCAGACAAAATCCACAAGATATAGTCCTAGCATGGAAATAGGGGCAGGGCAGCACGCTTTGACGCCAATGGTAAACCAAGCGAGGTTGGATGTACTTTTATGGACGGCGATTTCAGAATGGAATTTGTGCGGAAATCAACTGGGCTAGAACATCACCCAGCATTAGTTTTAAACGCTGACTATCGTCCGTTAAGTTATTACCCTTTATCGCTCTGGTCATGGCAGGAAGCTGTCAAGGCAGCATGGCTAGATAGGGTTGATATAGTCGCGGAGTATGACGAAGTTGTCCGCTCGCCCAGTACAGAAATCCGCATACCGTCGGTGGTGGTGTTGAAAGACTATGTTAAACCTCAAAAACGAGTAGCATTTACCCGTTTTAACTTATTTCTGAGAGATGAATTTTGTTGTCAGTATTGCGGTGCTACAGGAGATTTGACATTTGACCATGTAGTGCCGCGTTCTAACGGTGGTGTGACAAGTTGGCAGAATGTTGTTGCGGCATGTAGTCCTTGTAATCTGCGGAAAGGGGCAAAAACGTTGCATCGCACAGGTCTAGTTTTGCGAAAGCCTCCGCGTCAACCAGGAGCGGAAGAACTGCGTAATATGGGGCGTAAATTTCCACCCAATCATTTACATGACAGTTGGATAGACTTTCTGTACTGGGATGCTGAACTAGAGGCATAAAAATTTAATCTTATCATCATCGATCCACAAAGCAATTTACAAGTAAACTAGTAGTTAGGCTGCGATTTCAATCCAAACTGGAACATGATCTGAAGGTTTTTCCTCGCCACGGACAGATTTATCAATATTACACTCTAACAACATGTCTGCACAGGCTGGGCTTAACAAGAAATGGTCTATTCGGATGCCAATATCGCGGTTCCAAGAGCCTGCTTGATAATCCCAAAAAGAATAGTGACCAGGGCCAGAGGTGCGGGCTCGGAAAGCTTCGGTCAGCCCAAGGTTGAGTAGTCTGCGGAAGGCAGTCCGTGATTCCAGCCTGAATAGAGCGTCTTCCCGCCACGATTCTGGTTGTTTGGCATCTTCTGCTTGAGGTATAATGTTATAGTCACCAGTCATCAGAAATGGGATTTCGCTTGCGAGGAGACTTTTGGCTCGAGCGTGCAATCGTTCCATCCATGCAAGCTTATAATCATATTTTGGACCGGGGACAGGGTTACCATTGGGCAAATAAAGTCCGCAGACCCTGACTGCTTCAACGTCTCCAATTACCGTTGCTTCAATGAACCTTGCTTGTTCATCGGCAATGTCTCCAGGGAGGCCCCTGGTAACATCTTCGAGTGGAAGCTTTGATAATATTGCAACGCCGTTAAATGATTTTTGACCATGTGTTTCGACGTTATATCCTCTGTCTTCAAAAATTTCAGTTGGAAAGTTTTCGTCAATTGATTTAATCTCTTGCAGCAAGACTACGTCTGGGTTTGCCACATCTAACCAACGGGGCAATGCATCAATCCGTGCTTTTATTCCATTAATATTAAATGTGGCAATCTTCATTCCATATACTTTCAGTTTGGTGAGTAGCTTTCTATCACATTGAGAATGAAGTTCCACATCCGCATGAACTGGTAGCATTTGGATTTTCTATTATAAAACGGGCTCCTATTAACTCTTCTGAAAAATCGATAACGGCGTTGGACAGAAAAGGCAGGGAAATTGTGTCGACCACAACTTTTTGGCCTGATCCTTCCAGTATTAAGTCGCCATCCTTTGGGTAATCTAGTACAATTTCGTACTGAAAACCTGAACATCCACCGCCTTCAACAGCTACACGCAGGGCTTTGCCTTGGTCGGCGGCTTTGATTTCAGCTAATCTGTTGAATGCTCTCGGTGTTACGGTGGGTGGTAACTGCATATTTTTCTCCATTGGACAACGGTTTTATTCTTGTCCCATATGCAATATATGAGCAGTTGTAACAGGCGACAAGGATGATGCTAATGTCCGTACGTTATGCGTGTGATCCAACCAGCGCCAGAGGGCGGCGTTGGCAAGAAGATGAAGTCCCATTTAGATCCTGTTTTCAACGTGATCGTGATAGAATTATACATTCCTCAGCATTTCGGCGATTGAAACATAAGACGCAAGTCTTTGTTGAGCACGAGGGTGATTATTATCGCACAAGGTTAACTCATTCCATCGAAGTTGCACAAGTAGCTAGAACCTTAGCCATTGCTCTTAATTTAAATAACGAATTGGCGGAAGCCATTGCGTTGGCTCATGATTTGGGTCACCCGCCTTTCGGGCATACTGGTGAGGATGCTTTGAAGCAGTTGATGGCACCTTATGGTGGTTTTGATCATAATGCACAGGCAATTAAAATTGTGACAAGATTGGAGTGTCACTATGCTGATTTTGATGGATTAAATTTGACTTGGGAGTGTTTGGAAGGGATCGCAAAACATAACGGACCTATAGTTGGTAAATTGCCCTTTGCATTGGCTGATTATAATATTGAACATGATTTGGAACTAAACACTCATGCTAGTGCAGAGGCCCAAATAGCAGCGCTTTCTGACGACATTGCTTATAATAACCATGACTTGCATGATGGGATTCGTTCAGGTGTCTTTTTAGAAGAAGAATTAATGGTATTGCCGATTGTTGGACCAGCATATGCCGAAGTTGACGAGAAGTATCCAAATCTTGAGCCATCCCGGCGCACTCACGAAGCATTACGTCGTGTTTTTGCTCAAATGGTCAGTGATGTGGTGCTAGCTTCCAAATCAAACTTGGATACTAGCGGTGTACAATCTGTTGAAGATATTCGACACTTGGGGAGACCAGTGATCTGTTTTTCTGAAGAGCTTTTGGCAGGATTGCAGGAAATAAGAAAATTTTTATTTTATAATATGTATAGAGCTCCCTCAGTGATGGCGAAACGAGAAGAGGTCTCAATAGTAGTTAATGGCTTGTTTCCACTGTTTATGGAAAAGCCACATCTTTTACCAGTTGATTGGTTGTCAAATATTGAAGCCAATGATCAAACATATTTAGCGCGAAGCGTCAGTGATTATATTTCTGGCATGACTGATCGTTTCGCTCTGCAAGAGTATGCACGTCTCATCGCAATATATTAATTAGAAATTTTAAGGGCGTTAATACAATTTGAGAAGCATATTATGCTGTCGTTAATTTGGCACTCCGTATGTTGGCTTGAAAAACTATTACGCTTTAAGGCACAGGGTAGACCTTACAGTGGTGGTTGACCCGGTCCTTTGGCATGATAAACGCATTAAGAGTCTCTGTAAGGATCCCAAAATGAACCTTTTTGCTGACATACGCGCGTTAGTGCTGAGTGATATAGTTGCTATGTCTAAGGCGAGTATTATTCCTAATGGATTGGCTACAAATAATGTTACAGTCGAGCCGCCGCGTGATGCTGCTCATGGTGACATGTCTACTAATGCAGCAATGGTACTAGCTAAACCTACCGGTATGAAGCCTCGGGAAATAGCTGAGGCTCTAGCAGAACGGCTTTTAAAGGATCCGCGTATTATTTCTGCAGAAGTGGCTGGCCCTGGCTTTCTTAATTTACGTCTTTCACCAGTGGTATGGCAGGGTCTGATAGCTGCTATTTTAGGGGCTGGGACTGCTTTTGGTCGGTCTAATATAGGGCAAGGCATAAAGGTTAACATTGAATTTGTCTCGGCCAATCCGACTGGACCGTTGCATGTCGGTCATACTCGGGGTGCTGTTTTTGGTGATGCGCTAGCTTCACTGCTGGACTTTGCAGGTTATGTCGTGACACGGGAATACTATATCAATGATGGCGGTGCGCAGGTTGATGTGCTCGCTCGCTCTGTTTATTTGCGTTATCTGGAAGCGCATGGGCAACACGTGGCATTCCCCGATGGAACGTATCCGGGAGATTATCTTATTGATGTCGGCGAGGCGTTAAAAGCTAAAGTGGGCAAGCTTTATGTTGGGAAAGGGGAAGATGTTTGGTTAAACGACATCCGTAGCTTTGCAACTGACGCTATGATGAAGCTCATTAAAGCTGATTTAGCCGCGCTTGGAGTGAAAATGGACAAGTTTTTCTCCGAAAAATCACTTTATAATACTGGTCTAATTGAGGCTGCATTGGAAAATCTTAGGGGTAGGGGACTGATATATGAGGGTGTGCTTGAGCCGCCTAAAGGCAAAAAACCAGATGATTGGGAGCCACGTAAACAGACATTGTTTAGGTCAATAGAGCATGGGGACGATGTCGATCGGCCAGTAATGAAATCTGATGGTTCCTGGACCTACTTTGCCCCTGACATTGCCTATCACTATGATAAGGTTCAACGCGGTTATGATTTATTAATCGATATCTTTGGTGCTGACCATGGTGGTTACGTCAAACGTATGAAGGCCGCCGTTTCTGCCTTGTCAGGCGGAAAAGTGCCCCTAGAAATAAAGTTGACGCAACTAGTCAAACTTTTTAAAAATGGTGAACCTTTCAAAATGTCTAAACGGTCTGGCACATTCGTCACACTGCGTGATGTTGTCGATCAAGTAGGTTCTGGCGTTACTCGCTTTCACATGTTGACCCGAAAAAATGATGCCCAACTTGATTTTGATTTTGATAAAGTGTTGGAGCAAAGTCGTGAGAACCCAGTTTTTTATGTTCAGTATGCTTTGGCCCGGGTGTCTTCAGTTATAGATAAGGCAATTGAGGCTGGTGTCTTGGTTGACAATAAGACCTTATCGGAATCAAATTTAAGCCTTTTGATCAATGAAGAAGAGCTGGCCCTTGCAGTCAAATTAGCAGAATGGCCACGGCTGGTGGAAACAGCAGCTCGAGCAAATGAACCTCATCGGATTGCGTTTTATCTCTATGATCTGGCTGGAACTTTTCACAGTTTATGGAATAAAGGTAATGAATTGCCAGAGCTGCGGTTTTTGCAGGATGATTTAGTCACAAGTCAGGCAAAAATTGCGCTTGCGCGTGCTTGTGCCGTTGTAATTACGGCTGGCCTCGGTATTCTTGGAGTGGAAGCAGTCAAAGAGCTGCGTTAGCCCAATAAAAACGGGTGTACAGGCAATACTAATTTAGATGACCTGAGCGGGCATGTATTCGCCAGGCAATGAGGCAGAAATGGCAAATATACACTATAACCTTGAAGGTGGTAACTCTAGCTATTTGGCGCCAGAGGGCTATTATGCGCCTGCAACAGGTGTTGATAATAATCTGGTTAAACCACTGAAACATATATCAAAAATTTCTGGTGCATTGCTTTCAATGGCTTTGCTGGCTGGTGTAAGCGTTTGGGGATATCAACTCATAATTCGTGATGTTTCTGGGATTCCAGTTGTCCGTGCGATTGAAAGTGAAATGCGGGTGCGCCCAGAAGAGCCAGGAGGACAGTTGGCTCGCAACATAGGTTTGGCAGTTAACGAAGTCGTGGGCGCAGGAGAGGCATCTGGTCCAGTAGACCAGATTGTTTTGGCTCCTCGTCCAACAGAATTATCTGAGGAAGACAAACCAATGGTTGCAGCTGTGCAACAGGTTCGAACACCAGACGGTGCAAATGGTTCTGTACCCAGCGCTTTGCCACCAGAGAATTTAGACGGTTTGGCGATTGTTCCGCCAGGCGACGATTTAATTTCTACAGCGATTGGTCAGGAGATAATAGCACCCATTCCAGCTTCTTTGACTATACTTGCACCTACAAACATTTCAGGTGCTAGCCCTGTTCAATCCCTTCGCCCACAATTACGTCCTAAAACAGCTCCTAGTGTTGTGCTGCTGACCAACAACACAGCTATGAGTGGCTCTACTACAGAAATTGATCCAAGCGCATTACCCTCTGGAACCCATGTGGTGCAATTGGGTGCCTATAAGAGCGAAGAAATTGCACGGTTGGAGTGGGATAAAAAGGTTGGGCGTTACGGTGAATATCTTCAAGGTAAAAACCGTGTAATTCAAAAAGCACAAAGTAGCGGCCGGACTTTCTATCGTCTTCGGGCACAGGGATTTACAGATAAAATCGATACGCGACTGTTTTGTTCAGCACTCGAAGTAGAAGGGGCTGAGTGCACACCTGTGGTGATCCGATGAATTTTGGAGCAACCATTCTAGGTGTGGATGGGGTGAGATTAACTAAGGACGAATTTACGTTTTTTCGCGATGCCGATCCATTTGGTTTCATTCTGTTTTCTCGTAATATAGATACGCCAGATCAAGTTTATGGCTTGTGTTCAGAACTTCGCGATGCCGTAGGGCGGAATGCAATTATCACAATTGATCAAGAGGGCGGTCGGGTACAACGCTTAGGTGCACCTCATTGGCAAGAATGGTTACCGCCTCTCGATTTTATTCAATCCGCAGGTGATAATGCAGAACGGGCCATGTATCTTCGCTATCGTTTGATTGCTTATGAACTTACACAATTAACTATAGATAGTAACTGTGCTCCTATGCTTGATGTTTTAGTTGCAGCAACACACGATTTTTTGCGTAACCGCTGTTATGGCAGTTCCCCTTATGATATCAGTATACTGGGCCGTGCTGCTGCGAATGGTATGTTAGATGGTGGCGTTGTGCCTGTTATAAAGCACTTACCTGGCCATGGTCGGGCTGCTCTTGATAGCCATTTTGCGTTGCCGCATGTTGATGTAAGTATCGAGATACTGCGGGAGGCGGACTTTGTACCGTTCCGAGCACTAGCCGATCTTCCCATGGGTATGACAGCTCATGTTGTATATGAAGCAGTCGATGAAGAGCCAGCGACACTTTCATCAGAAATAATGCAATTAATCCGTGAAGATATCGGTTTTGATGGATTAATAATGACCGATGATATCGGGATGAAAGCATTGACCGGGGGCGCGTCCCAAATTGTTACACGCGCTTTAGGGGCAGGATGTGATGTTATTTTACATTGCAATGCGTCGTTGTCTGAACGGATTGAAACTGCCACGGCAGCTGGCAAGATGAATAGCAAGTCTCAAGCGCGTGCTGAAGCAGCCCGTGCGTCTGGCAGTTTTTTGAATAATATTGACAATACAGAATTGAGAGCCGAACTTGAAAGTCTTTTAGCATAAGCTGAAAATGGGCGGACATATGGCTGAGGAACAATTTCAAGAAGACAAAATATCGGTTGCTGATCGCTTAGCTGCTGAGGCTTTAATTGTAGATGTTGAGGGATACGAAGGTCCTTTAGATTTGCTATTGACCTTAGGTCGAACCCAAAAAGTTGATTTACGAAAAATCTCAATTTTACACTTGGCACAGCAATATTTGGTATTTGTAGAAAAAGCCAATCTTTTACGCCTCGAATTAGCGGCTGACTATTTAGTTATGGCAGCTTGGTTGGCCTTTTTAAAATCTAGGCTGTTGCTGCCTCCAGACCCATTAGAGGATGGTCCTTCTGGTGAAGAATTAGCCGCTCATCTGGCCTTTCAACTTGAGCGCTTGCAGGCAATGCGTGATGTAGCTGCGCGATTGATGGCAAGAGACCAGTTGGGGCGGGATTTCTTTGCTCGTGGGCAATCTGAAACAGTCACGCGTGTTCGTAAGATTACCTATACTGCTAATTTATTAGATTTGATGCAGGGTTATGCGCGTATTCGAACTCGGGATGAATTTCGTCCCTTTGTTTTGGATAGAGATGCTGTTTTTACTATGGAACAAGCATTAGAAAGAATGCGAGGACTTATTGGGTATGCAGGTGAATGGACTGATATACTTAGCTACCTGCCCGAAGGATGGGAGACAGATCCGGTAAAACGGCGCTCAGCAACAGCAGCAACATTTGCTGCTTCTTTGGAATTAGTAAAAGAGGGTCATATGGAAATGAGGCAATCAGAAGCGTTTGCTGCTATTCACCTTCGCAAGCGGGATGAGAAAATTGACAAAAGAGACTGAAAAATGCGAAGAAAGTCTTTTTTTTGCTCCGCTTATGGCAGAACAGGAACGTATGATAGAGGCAATATTATTTGCTACAGTGGCGCCGATTACTGTGCGTGAATTAGGTTTGAGAATGCCACATGGTAGTGATCCAACTGAAGCTCTCTTACTTTTGCGAAAACGTTATGAGGGACGAGGTGTGCAAGTAGTGAAAGTTGGCGATGGATGGGCAATCCGAACCGCTACAGACCTTGGATTTTTGATGCAAAAAGAAACGATGGAGACACGTAAGCTTAGCCGCGCTGCAATAGAGACGCTTGCAATTATCGCTTATCACCAACCTGTCACTCGTGCTGAAATAGAAGAAATTCGAGGTGTAAGTGTAAGTCGAGGTACTGTGGACCAATTAATTGAAATGGAATGGGTTCGTTTTGGTCGTAGAAAAATGACACCGGGTAGACCAATTACATTTGTAGTTACGCAGGATTTTTTAGATCATTTTGGCCTTGAAAATGCTCGAGATTTACCAGGCATTAAAGAACTTCGTTCAACAGGTTTATTAGAAAATCGGCCACTGGCTGGAGTTATGTCAGGGTCCGAAATAAACGAAGAGTATGAAAGCACTGAAGGTCAATCTGAGCTTTTTGAAGATTAAATAGGTGACCGCTAAAATTTAATTTTTAGGCCTGTATGTCCTCTTTGAGATGTCCGGATTCTATGTCTTTTAGAGACCCAAATGATTGCGATTTCAGAGCTGGAAAATATAGGGTTACAAATCTTAACTGGCGACTATTTTTTGTAAACAAATAACTTAATGGCATGTAACTAATATTTTTGATGTTCCGTAACAAACTTAATAAAGATAAAATGACCTAAAAATAAGCCTATGTTTTATGTATTTTAAAGATTTATTAACCAGTTGTTTTGTTTACCGATTATGATTTAAAGTGTTTTGAAAGTTTTAAACTCTGGCCTTGATAATTAGATGATATAGTTGAACCATAAAGTTGATTAGGCTGTTCACTCATTCTTTCATATATTAATCGGCCAACTATTTGTCCGTGCTCCAATACAAAAGGAGCTTCATGGCAACGCACTTCTAGAACACCGCGTGACCCAGATCCACCAGCTGCATCGTGACCAAAGCCTGGATCGAAAAAGCCCGCATAGTGGACACGGAATTCTCCAACCATTGCTAGAAACGGGGCCATCTCAGCAGCGCAATCAGGTGGAATATGTACGGACTCACGGCTGACAAGAATGTAAAAGGCTCCTGGGTCGAGCACTATATAATCTTTTGTGGTGCGGAGTTCTTCCCAGAAATCAGTTGGATCATAGTGACCAATTTTGTCTAGATCTATAATACCCGTATGCGGCTTTGCTCTATATCCGACGAGAGTTGAACTTGATCGTCCTGATGATTGAGAAAGCCTCAGATCTACCGAGAAACCGAGTCCTTGATCAATTACTGCCTCTCCATCCACTAATGGCGTTTTTTTGTGTAAAATCTTCAGTTCTGGATCTGTTAGGATGGCTTGGCCAGATTTGAAACGAATTTGGTTTAAGCGCATTCCTGGTTTAACTAAAACAGAGAAAGACCTGGGGCAAATTTCGGCATAAAGTGGCCCGCAATATCCTAATGGAATACGGTCAAATTCGGTTCCGTTATCAGTAATAGTTCGAGTTAGTAGGTCTAGGCGTCCCGTCGAACTTTTGGCGTTGGCTACTGCTTGGATTGTATCTGTAAGGGCTAATTGCTCCATCAGTGGAACTACATAAACACAACCCTTTTCGAGCACTGCGCCTCCATCAAGGTCAAATCGATGCATTTCAAATTCGCCCAAACGTTCCTTAACAGTTTGATCATTCCCTGTTAAAAAAGACGCGCGCACCCTGTAGGCTATTGTACCTAGCCTTAAATCAAGGCTAGCTGGCTGGATTTGCTCCGGAATTATTGCTGTGTCAGCAATAATTTCTTTCCGCGTTATCATTTGAACTAATTGGGTATCTGAGATTACGCCGGTCATACCATTCCTTTTTGAATGCCATTGTCTATAGGGGTTTAATAAAATGCCCCGTGGCGCTGAGGCGGGCTGTGTTGGTCGGGCTAGCAGGACTCGAACCTGCGACCTTCCGTCCCCCAGACGGACGCGCTACCAGGCTGCGCCATAGCCCGACTATGATAGGTTAATAACCGAATTCCAGCTAAGGGCAAGGGGGGCGGACAAGCTATTGTGCACTGCCTATTTCAGGTCTAATTGATCCTTAGTCATTTTGTTTCGCAACACTAATAAACGATTAATCAGTGGTTTAGCAATTTTTTGCTGTTCGGTACCTAAATTTTTTATCTGCACTAGTTTTACGAAAAGAGAGGTGGAAATATTCATAGATTCCCGTGTAATCTCATCTGGAGTTTTAATAACTCTTGGTTTAAGTTTTGAATTGTTGGGTGGTGCGTTAGTTGCGTTTAAAGTTTCATCAGATTTAGGATTATCCTGAAGTCTCGATGCTCGCATGGACGGAAAACTAATTCTGGCAGAATTTTCGAATTCGTTTTCTGTTTCGGGTGACGGCTCGACGGTGTTTAGTTTAGAAATATCTTCCGAGCTGGATAACGCTTCGGTCAATATCTTTGCAGGTGTAGTTTTTTCTTGTGATTGCGGTAAATCTTGCGGTGTTACTGGCGCTTTGGGGTTTTCCTCGAAAATTTTGTTATGGTAATTTTGTTTTGTCCTCTGTTTTTGATCCAGCTCCCAGTCTGCTTTGGGAATTTGTGGCTCCGGAATTGTATTAGGCTTATTTGTTAAAGGAAATGGTGACACGCTACTGACGCTGTGATTGTGTTCAGGTTCCGCCACAATAAAACTTGCTTCTTTTACTATTTCCTCGGCTGCCTGAGATACTGTTGTACCTTCGAGTGGGGCAGACATATCCAACACATGAGCTATTCCCTCTTCACGTAATAATTTCTGCACGCCTTTGATAGTTAGCCCGTCACCGTGTAATAATTTACGGATACCCCCTATGAGCAACATGTCTGCAGGCCGATAATACCGTCGCCCTCCAGCTCTCTTAATAGGTTTGATTTGGGTAAACTTACTTTCCCAAAATCTTAGAACGTGCGTTTGTACGCCTAGCCAGTCAGCTACTTCTGAAATAGTTCGAAATGCTTCGGCAGATTTAGACATCAGCTCACGACTTATTGCCGGAAACAACGCGATCTTTCATCAAATGGGAAGGTCGGAATGTCAGAACACGACGTGGATTAATAGGAACTTCTTCGCCAGTTTTTGGATTGCGGCCTATACGGGCTGTTTTGTTTCGAACTGAAAAAGTACCAAAGGAAGAAATTTTGACCTGCTCACCCGTTACAAGCGAATCTGACATATGTTCCAACACACTTTCTACCAGCTGTGCACTCTCATTTCTGGAAAGTCCAACTTCGCGGAATACCGCTTCACTCAAATCAATCCGTGTTAACGTTTTTTCAGCCATATTTAATCCCTTTTCCTTAAACATAGGACCGTACTAAATTATGAGTCAATGTGAATGATTTCCAGAAGACCAAAAAGGTGATAATCCACCTAGTCTATGGCAAAATTTAGCTTAAATCACCACCTCAACACTACCGCCCCCCAGGCTAAGCCTCCGCCAATCGCTTCAGTTACCAATACATCACCTCGTTTGATTTGTCCGCGATCTCGTGCGACAGACATAGCCAGTGGGATTGATGCGGCTGAAGTATTCCCATGATCCTGTACTGTAACCACCACACGATCCATCGGTAGATTCATTTTTTTAGCTGTGCCTTGTATAATGCGAATATTCGCTTGATGTGGTACTATCCAATCTACTTCGTTTGTGCTGACCTTGGCAGATTTTAAGGCATTATTTGCTGTTGAGGCAAGTTTTTCCACTGCGTGGCGAAATACCTGGTTTCCCTGCATTCTTAGATAGCCGGTGCTACCAGTGCTCACTCCCCCATCGACATACAACAAATCGCGGAAGCGACCGTCCGAATTCAAGTCTGTTGATAGAATTCCTCTATCGGACGGTCCCCCATTCCCATCTTGAGCCTCTAGAATTAAAGCTCCAGCGCCATCTCCAAAAAGTACGGAGGTTGTTCTGTCTGACCAATCTATTATTTTACTAAATGTTTCGGCGCCAATCACTAATACCCGATTTGCTTGGCCTGATGTAATTAATGCGTTAGCATTCGCTAGAGCGTAAATAAACCCAGCGCAGACAGCTTGAATATCAAAAGCAAAGCCTTGTGTCATACCTAATTGATGCTGAACCATGGTGGCTGCTGAGGGAAAAGTGAAATCTGCGGTTGAGGTGGCTAGAACAATGGCGTCAAGATCGTTAGCCTCACAACCTGAGTCTTGGAGTGCAGCACGGGCCGCTTCGGTAGCCATTGATGATGTTGTATCGTTTTCAGTCGCAAAATGCCGACGTTCGATCCCAGAGCGAGAGCGAATCCATTCGTCTGTGGTATCAATTGTTGCCTCGAACTCGTTATTTTCTACAATGCGTTTTGGCAAGTAATGCCCAACTCCACAAACTACGGCTCGCACAGTCATTTTTGTGTTTCCTCAGTAGGCTGGGTCACTCCTGCCACTCGTGCGGCTAGCTTCTCGTTAAAGCCAAGCTCTGAAAGTTGCGCTGCAAGCTTTAAAGCTGCAGACACTCCGGTTGCGTCTGCGCCACCATGGGATTTTACCACAGTACCGTTCAGGCCTAAAAAAACACCACCGTTTACACGGCGCGGATCTATTCGTAACTTTAATCGTTGGAGTGAAGTATAAGCGAGTAAAGACGCCAGACGCGATAAAAGTGAATAACTAAAAGCCTGCCTTAGTAACGTACCGATGAGGCTAGCAGTACCTTCACCGGTTTTAATTGCTACATTGCCTGTAAATCCGTCTGTTATGATGACATCCGCCACGTCTTTGGGAAGATCTCCCCCCTCAACAAAACCAATAAAATCAAAATCTGCAGCATCAGCTTGTGCACCTATCAAATCGTAGGCTTCCTTTAACTCTGCACGACCTTTGTGCTCTTCTGTTCCAACGTTTAGTAAGCCAATTCTCGGACGGTGTACATTCATTCCATTGCGTGAATAAGAAGCTCCCATTAAAGCATAACATAACAAATCATCCGCGTCAGCGCGGATGTCTGCGCCAACATCTAGCAATACATTGAAACCTTGGGGGTTCAGGCTGGGCCACAGTACCGCTATCGCAGGGCGTTTGACTCCCGGCAATTTTCGTAATCGAATCATCGACATTGCCATCAATGCTCCAGTGTTCCCGCAGCTGACCGCCACTGAAGCTTCCCCAGTTCGGACAGATTCAATTGCTGACCACATTGATGTGTCAGTCCCAGTGCGAACAGCTTGACTCGGTTTGTCCTCCATCGACACTATATCACTAGCATGGCGGATTTCACATCTTCCGACGAGTTCTTTGCGTCGTTTAACTAGTTGTTGTAATAATTCGGTTGGTCCATGGAGTATAAAACCAAGACGCGAATTCTTTTTTGCCGAGATAGCACAACCCGCCACTATGGAGGCAGGTCCATCATCGCTTCCCATGGCGTCTACAGAAATCATGATTGGAAAGGACAACTGCCCAGTCTGATCGGCCTGATTTTTTTTTATGGCCGCCATTGGGGTTAAGACCGACTTATTCTCTACGTTGCTCTTCAGGCTGCGTCATCTTCCAAGTCAACCTCTTCAGTCATTACTATAATTTCGTTATCATCATAATGCCCACACGCCGCACAAACGTGGTGGGGGCGTTTCAGCTCTCCACAGTTTGGGCATTCATTAGGATTAGCGGGGGTTAAGCTATCGTGGCCGCGACGATTGTTGCGGCGCGATTTGGACACTTTGTTTTGTTGCACAGCCATTGGAATGGGCCTTTAGTTTCTGAGCAGCGCCGCTATGTCGCGGGTGCATGTTTCATAATGCCCGTTTCGTGGGCGTTTAATAGCTCTTAGTATGAGCCGCTAGTTTGATTAAGTCGTTGTATGGTGCGTTTAGGCAATGCCCTAGCGTAAGTCCAATGCAAAAATTCGTAAAAAAGCAAAAATACGCAATTTTATATTCTATGCAAGGGGAAATCAGGTATCGAAATTTCCTTTTAACTTATCTTTTAGGTCTGAGAGACCAGCAAATGGTTTCATAGCCTGTTCTGTTAACGGTTCTAAGCCTGGTTCGGTTAAAACTGTTTCTTCTAATGAAGCACCGTGTGCCCGCGGATATGTTGGTAATGCTAAGCTTAAAGATTCAATTAAAACAGCTTCTGGGTCTATCCACTTACCTAATGATTCAAACTCATCATCTCCGGTCATTTCAACTTCTGGCGATTTTATTTGCTCATAATCGTATAAATATATTCTACAAACAGGAACATCAATGCGCGTGATTACAGGTCTCAATGTAATCCCACAGGGTTGGGTAACTGTGGCTCCTAATTTGCCAGTAAGCATCCAGTCTCGTACGGCATGGCTTTGTATTTCTCCATAAAATCGCAATTTTCGTATACTTATGAGTTCTAGCATAGTGGATATGGCTGCCAATCCTGAAACATCGGGCTCCAATATAAAAGGTGTAGGCATGTTCTGTGATAGATCGGCAACCCGCAAAGCTGTGGTGGAAGAAAGTTTTGTCGACATATGAGTATACTTTCGTTTCTTGAAACAGTGAGCAACCTTGAGTAAGTCGGGATAAAGGCCCTATGTTGCAAGAGCAAGGGGCAGAAAGAAAGTGGAGCCTATATGTGGACCTTAGCTAGATTTGTCACACTGGCAGTTGTAATTACTACTGCGGGTTGCACACCTACTTATCGAAATCATGGTTATATCCCGCCTGAGGAAGAACTACAAAAGCTCGCCGTCGGAGTCGATACGCGCGCAACGGTTGAGAGTTCCGTAGGGCCACCTACTGCTGGCGGCGTGCTCAGCGGTGGTGATTTTTATTATGTTCGCAGCCGCACAAAAACAGTTGGCATGCGCGAAACCAGAGAGATTAATAGGCAGGTTCTGGCAATTTCCTTTGATTCGCGTGGTGTTGTAAGGAACATTGAACGATTTGGTTTAAAAAATGGGAGGGTAGTTCCCTTAACACGTCGTGTTACAGCAAGCGGAGTGTCTGATACTTCTCTCCTAAGGCAGTTAACTGGAAACATTGGAAGGGTCAGTCCATCCATGTAACCTCTTATTACTTTTAAGTGTGTCCAATGATAAATATAGATGCACAAAGGTGTCGGCTTGAAATAGCTGTTTTTATGTTGTGTTACATAGGGCCTTTATTACGATCTGGTTGACGCCTTTGCCTGAAGATATTAGCTGATAATAATGGCGCGCGCACCCCTTCTGCAACTTTCAGATGTTGCCCTGACATTTGGGGGCAATCCAGTATTTAGTGACATATCCCTTGTTGTGCAGCCTAGCGATAGAATAGCCCTAGTTGGTCGCAATGGCTCTGGTAAATCCACGTTAATGAAAGTGATGGCTGGGATTGTGGATACTGATCGTGGTTCAATTGTCAAAGGGGCAGGTGTTTCTGTCGGATACATGGAACAAGATCCGGATTTATCAAATTTTGTTACTCTGGGTGATTTTGCAATGCAGAACCTAGAATCCTCTGAGACTTATAAAGTAGAACGTGCAGGGGAAGGTCTTAAGCTCGATCTGAGTCTGCCAGTTAAAACAGCGTCTGGCGGTGAGCGACGTCGCGCAGCATTAGCTCGTTTGATGGCTGAAGCGCCTGATTTGATGCTCTTGGACGAGCCAACAAACCATTTGGACATTGAAGCTATTGGCTGGCTCGAATCAGAGCTGAAGGCAACGCGAGCAGGGTTTCTTTTAATTTCGCACGATAGAGCATTCTTACGTGAGCTTTCCAGAGCAACCTTATGGATTGATAGATCAAAGATTCGCAGAATAGAGAAAGGATTTGGTAGCTTCGAAGCATGGCGGGACACTACGTGGGAAGAAGAAGATTCTCAACGCCATAAGCTTAATCGAAAAATTAAATCGGAATCACGATGGGCGGTAGAGGGTATTTCGGCACGTCGAAAAAGAAATCAGGGCCGAGTTAGGGCTTTGCAAGATTTACGCGCGGAGCGAGCGTCTCAGATTACTCGTCAACGAACAGCAGCAATGGCATTAGATGCTGGGCCACAATCTGGTCGAAAGGTTATAGAAGCGAGGGAAATATCAAAACGTTTTGATGGCAAAATTATTCTTGAACCATTTTCATTGAAAGTTCAACGTGGTGATAGAATTGCTTTTGTTGGTCCAAATGGTGTTGGCAAAACAACATTACTTAATATGCTTGTAGGAAGAATTGTTCCTGACACTGGATCTGTTACGTTAGGCACAAATTTAGATATTGCCGTATTTGATCAGGCACGTGCTCAACTTAACTCTGAAATAAGCCTTTGGGACAGCTTAACCGGTGATCCTGATATGCGTGTAAGTGGTAAGGCTGATCAAGTGATGGTTCGTGGTAATCCTAAGCATGTTGTTGGTTATCTAAAAGATTTTTTGTTTGATGAAGCTCAAGTCCGTGCTCCAGTTAAGTCTTTATCTGGTGGTGAAAAGGCACGGTTGTTACTCGCAAAAATAATGGCTCGGCAAAGCAATTTTTTGGTTCTTGATGAGCCTACCAATGATCTAGATGTAGAAACACTGGATCTTCTACAAGATCTTTTAGGTCAATACGACGGTACTGTCCTTTTAGTTAGCCATGATAGAGATTTTTTGGATCGTGTGGCTGTGACAACAATTGCTATGGAAGGCGACGGAAAGGCTGTCGCCTATGCAGGCGGTTGGAGCGATTATCAGCAGCAAAAGGGTAGCAATCAATCTTCTGAAACTATCGCAAAAAATAAGCTTTTTGCTCCTGAGACTAAGACTAAGACTAAGGTCAAGTCGAGGCCAAAACAAAATTTAAGCTTTAGTGAGCAGCACAGATTAGAAACCTTACCGGCTGAAATATCCAAATTTGAATCACAGATTTCTAAGTTGGAAGATTTACTGAGTGACCCAGATTTGTTTAATGCGCAACCAGTCAAGTTTAAAAAAGCAACAGAGGCATTGTTTGAGCGTCAAGAAATGCTGCTTTTGGCAGAGCATGAATGGTTAGAGCTTGAGGAAAAATCTGGTGTTTGAGCGAGAACTGATCAGTACTCCATAGTTCTTCGTTTCTTGTTATAAAATTTGCCAAAAAGAAACTGCAGTGTTTAAAAAATCTGGAAATTATTTTCGATTGGCAAGTGGCCATAATGGCAGGCTGTGTTATTCAACCTTTTTAAGCGTTAATTCCTCAAAGTTTTATTTTAGAACTAGGTTTGAGTAATGCTTCGAACTAGCAAATTACTGTAGCGTTCAAGTGGTTAAGTATAACCTAATAGTTTTGGGTATTTTAATAGATCTTACCTCTATTTCTCCTGTTTGGTGATTTTATGTTTTTCTGAATCGTTACAACGCATCATTATCTAGAAGCTTTGCTAAGGATTATTCTTCTCTGGTCATCGTAGTTTATAGATTTTGTAAATTATGTGGCATGTTCGTACAACATAACTGAAGTTTCGAAAAGATTTACACTTATCTCATGCGCAGAGCACCATCTAAACGAATGACCTCACCGTTTAGGTATCCCATCTCGATAATAAACCCGGCCAATCGCGCATACTCATTGGGATCACCTAGTCGAGCGGGATTAGGCACATCTGCTGCAAGAATGTTGCGAACATCTTTTGATAATCCAGCGAGCATGGGTGTGGAAAAAATACCTGGTGCAATAGCCATTACTCGTACTCCAATAGAGGCGAGATCACGTGCCATCGGTAATGTCATGCTTACAATGCCACCTTTGGAGGCTGCATATGCTGCCTGTCCTTTTTGACCATCAAATGCAGCGATGGATGCAGTATTGATAATTACGCCACGTGCACCATCAGGTTCAGGTGTGTTATCTTCCATAGTTGCTGCAACCAGCCTCGATATATTGAAACTACCAACAAGGTTGATGTCTAGTGTCTTCTTGAAAGCCGAAAGTGAGTGGGCACCCTTTTTCCCGAATGTTTTAATTCCAACCGCGATGCCCGCACAATTTATTGCTGTGTTTATACCATCCATATACTGTAAAGATTTGGTAATGGCAGATTGTGCTGATAATTCGTCAGAAACATTCGTATTAACAAAAAAACAGCCAATTTCTTCTGAAACGATAGCGCCACGTTCAGCGTTAATGTCTAATATAGTGACCTTTGCGCCTTGTGACGTAAGATAACGGGCGGTTGCTTCGCCAAGGCCAGATGCACCACCAGTAATAATTGCTTTTGTTGTGTTAAGACGCACTTTGCGTTCCTCCCGGAACTATAAATCTTTCATCAAATATCTAAGTTGTAAAAAATAAAGAAATACGTACTGCTATGATTTCATTTCCACATAAAAATCAGACCATTAGGGTTATTTATTCAAGTGTATTAGCCCTTATGAATCCAGCCACCGCCGTAGACCCGACTATCGTTGCGATTGTAAAATACGCAAGCTTGCCCTGGTGAGACACCAGCTTCTGCTGAAACTAGCTCGACTGTTGCCTCAGTGTCGTTGATAGGGCGAATTATTGCGTCGGTTGGAGGGCGAGTCGAGCGGACTTTGACGCCGACATGCCATTCAGATCGGCTAGAAAAAGGGGTGTCTCCTAACCAATTTACTTCACGTATGGGTACTGTGCGGGTGGCCAGTAATTCTTTGGAGCCCACTATCACCTCGCGTTTACTTGCATCCAGTTTAACAACATAAAGAGGAGTCGCTAAACCTCCTATTCTCAAGCCCCGTCGCTGACCTATGGTATAGTTTATGATACCTTCGTGTTGTGCGAGCACGTTACCGTTGGTGTCAACAATATTGCCTGGCGCAGCTGATTCCGGGCGTAGTTTTTTGATGACGGATGCGTAGTCTCCGTTGGGGACAAAGCAAATATCTTGGCTATCGGCTTTGTTAGCAACGCTTAAACCGTACTTTCTGGCAAGTGCACGCGTGTCGTCTTTTGAAGGTAGATGGCCCAATGGGAAGCGGAGATAGTTAAGTTGTTCTGTTGTGGTCGAAAACAAAAAATAACTTTGATCACGTGTGGCATCTGCTGCACAATGCAATTCTGGCCCACTTTCTCCGAATTTTCGCTGAATATAGTGTCCTGTGGCCATACAGTCTGCGTCAAGTTCCTTGGCTGCTCCAAGCAAGTCTTTGAACTTGATTCTTTCGTTACAGCGAATGCAAGGTACGGGAGTTGCTCCGCCTAAGTAACTTTCGGCAAACTCGTCGATTACCGCATCTTGGAATATATTTTCATAATTTAATATATAGTGAGGAAAACCCATTTCTTCTGCAACTCGGCGAGCATCATGAATGTCTCGACCGGCACAACAAGCACCTTTTTTTGCAAGTGCTACACCATGATCATATAGCTGCAGAGTTACCCCTATTATGTCATAACCCTGTGATTTTAACTCTGCGGCGACGACTGAACTATCAACTCCCCCAGACATTGCGACTACAACGCGCGTATCTTTCGGTGCTTTGTCGAAGCCTAAAGAATTAAATGAACTGGAGTAATCAGGCATGTCTATCTCTGAGATAAGTTTTGGTCATATATAAGCAAATACGCTTTTGTCTCAAGGGTTGGTTTGAACTGTAGTTAATGTTGCGTTTACAATTATAACTTAGCTTTCGCTGTTTTAAAAAATTCTCGAATGCTTCGACACCTCTAACAGGCTACCATTGTAACAGCCTGTAGTTTCTTATTAGAAATCTATACGCAAAAGTTGAGAGTTGTGTGCGAAAGGAATGAATTCGTACACGTAATTCTTTTTTATTTTAAATTTTGTTACTTTTCTTAGGCAGCGACAGATTGAAATCAAATAAGAACGATTTTAGGCTGATTAGTAATAGCCATGATTTTATTTTGTCACCTGTAAAGAATTTTCCTCCCAAGAATATTTTAGTACGTAATTATACCATTAGAATTTTGCTGAGAATTTTCAGTTTTAAGTCAAAAAATCACGTTAGGAATGCGGATCAAAAATATTCAGGGTTGTTAAGATAAAATTATGAGTCGTTTATAAAAGGATGGTTACCGTTAATTTATGATTTTATCTCTTTCAGTCTAAATTGCTTGGGAGTTACGCAATCGGACAATTGGGAGAAACTTACAGCGAGTAAGACTAGAACATGGCAAGCAGTGCAATTATCTGGAGACAGCATTGTGCGGGAGGTATGATATGACCGAACTACCTGATCCAAAATCACTTTCTAAATCTAGAGCGCAGGATGAGTTAGTCCGTCTTGCTACAATATTGACTAAAGCAAACATCGCCTACTACTCCAAAGATTCTCCAGAACTGTCTGACGCAGATTACGATGCTCTGAAACGGCGTAACATTTTTATTGAGGAATTGTTTCCTGATCTTAAACGTGCGGATAGTCCTACAGATCAAATAGGCGCTACTCCCTCAGAAGGGTTTCTTAAAGTTACTCACGCAGTTGAGATGTTATCTTTATCAAATATTTTTGATGACTTGGGAGTAAACGAATTTGATTTAAGGATTAGAAAATACCTCAATTTAGAGGCTAATTCGCCCCTAGAGTATATTTCAGAACCAAAGATAGATGGTTTGTCTCTGTCGTTGCGTTATGAAAACGGTCATCTAGTTCAGGCGGCTACTCGTGGTGATGGAAAACTTGGCGAAAATGTTACTGCCAATGCTCTGACGATAAAGGATATCCCTAAATTTTTAAAGAATGTTCCTACTGTTTTTGAGGTGCGCGGAGAAGTTTATATGGCTCACGCAGATTTTGATAAGTTAAATTTGCGTCAGAGCGCTGCCGGGCATAAGCCATTTGCTAATCCGCGAAATGCAGCTGCGGGGTCGTTGCGACAATTAAATCCTGCTATAACTGCTGCCAGACCACTGAATTTTTTTGCTTACGCCTGGGGTGCTTTGAGTAAGCCGTTATCGAAAACACAAATGGGTGCTATAAGAAAGATTGAATCTTTTGGGTTTAAGGTGAATCCGTTGAGTAAGATTTGTAATGGTCCAATCGAAATGATCAAAAATTATCACTTGATCGAGCAAAAACGCGCTGATCTTGGCTATGATATTGATGGCGTCGTTTATAAAGTGAACGAAATATCGCTTCAATTGCGCCTAGGTTTTAGATCCACGACACCGCGGTGGGCGACGGCGCATAAATTCCCAGCCGAGCTTGCTTGGACGCGTCTTGAGGAAATTGATATTCAAGTTGGCCGCACCGGCGCTTTAAGCCCTGTGGCGCGGCTTTCACCTGTAACGGTAGGAGGGGTTGTGCTGTCCAATGCCACACTTCATAATGAAGATTACATCGCTGGCTTTGACAGTAAAGGCGTAGATATACGTGCTGGTAAAGATATTCGTGTTGGTGATTGGGTTCAGGTTTATAGGGCAGGCGATGTGATCCCCAAGGTGGCGGACGTGGATCTATCCAAGCGACCCGCAAATACTGTGCACTTCGTAATGCCTGAAGTTTGCCCAGAATGTGGTAGCGCTGCAATACGTGAGGCTGGAGATGCAGTTCGAAGGTGCTTAGGTGGCCTAATATGTCCAGCGCAGGCGGTAGAAAAATTAAAACATTTTGTCAGTAGAGCGGCTTTCGATATCGATGGTCTTGGTGCTAAGCAGGTGGAGCAGTTTTATGCGGATAAATGGATTAGAGAGCCGGCAGACATATTCACTTTACGTAGGCGCTTTAGTGTTGGCTTAAAACAGTTGAAATATAGGAATGGTTGGGGTGAAAAGTCGGCCACTAGTCTCTTTGACGCGATTGATGATCGACGCAAAATACCAATTAACCGAATGATTTTTGCGCTTGGTATCCGTAATGTTGGTGAAGCAGCGGCAAATCTTTTAGCTGTACATTACAAAAGCTGGAGAGTGTTCAGTGCTGCAATGCGCGAAGCTTCTCGTGATGATCCTATATGGTGCGACTTAATTAGCATCGATGGTGTGGGAGAGGTTATGGCACAGTCTTTGGTAACAACTTTTCAGCAAGACGCTGAATGGGAGAGTATTCAGCGCTTGACTGCAGAGCTAGAAGTAGAGCTACTCGTAAAATCGCCGATTACCAACAGCATTTTGGCGGATAAAACAGTCGTTTTCACTGGGACCCTTTCAAAAATGTCTCGTGCTGAAGCCAAGAATAGAGCTGAATCTTTTGGTGCGAAAGTCGCTGGCTCTGTCAGTGTTAAAACTGACCTTTTGGTTGCAGGACCCGGCGCTGGTTCTAAAGTCAAGAAAGCCGCTGACTTAGGTGTGAAGATACTGAGTGAGGATGATTGGTTACAACTTATTGGTGATTTATGAGCCGACCTGAAATTCTATTTTCGCTTTTCGCAGAGCTAGAAAGTTTAAGTGGTATTGGCCCAAAAACAGCACAAAACTTAACTCAATTAGGAATTAATACGCCACGCGATTTGTTATTCACACTGCCATACAGCGGAATAGATCGAAAACTTATTGACACCGTCAAAAACGCTTCTTTTCCGTCAACATTAACCGTTCTTGTTAAAGTTAGCGATCATCGCCCTCCGCATCACCGAAGTGGTGCGTATCGTGTAGACGTGGATGATGCAAAAACGAGCTTTCAGCTTATTTTTTTTCATGGACGCAGTGACTATCTTAATCGAGTGTTGCCAAAGGATAGTACTCGCGTTGTATCAGGTAAGGTGGAGATTTTTGATGGTGTTATTCAGATGACACACCCTGAATACATCGTTTCAGAATCTGAAATATCTGACTTTCCCGCATTTGAACCAATATATCCACTGACGTCTGGTGTGAATCAAAAGACGATGTTCAAGGCTACCCGTTCGGCATTAACAAAGCTTCCAATATTTAATGAATGGATTGATTTGGAGCAAAAAACTAAAGCTAATTGGCCGGATTTTTTGACGGCTTTCCAGAAAGTGCATAGTCCAGAATCATTTGATGATATTGCAATGACTAGTCCTGCGCGAACACGAATAGCTTACGATGAGCTGTTGGCACATCAATTGACCCTTTCGCTAGCTCGTGCTTTTGAGCGTCGGATATTAGGGAGAGAAAGTCATGGAAATGGGCGACTGCAGGCTCTTGTAAGTGAAGCATTGCCCTACACTCCAACTGATGCACAACAACGTTCAATTCTGGAAATATCACAGGATATGGCCAGTGATGTTAAGATGAACCGTTTGCTGCAAGGCGATGTTGGGACTGGTAAAACGCTTGTAGCTTTTTGGGCTTTATTGATTGCGGTTGAGGCAGGTGGGCAGGGCGTTATGATGGCTCCCACCGAGATCCTTGCACGCCAACACTTGGAAAGTTTACAGCCATTGGCCGAAAAGGCAGGTGTTGTACTGGAGTTGTTAACGGGGAGAGACAAGGGAGCTAAACGCCGAGCTAAACTCGAGGCATTATGGCAGGGTAATATCCAAATTCTTGTTGGAACACATGCCGTTTTTCAGACTGATGTCCAATTTGCAGATTTACGGCTTGCTATTGTTGATGAACAACATCGTTTTGGAGTTCGCCAAAGACTGATGCTGGGGAAAAAAGGTCAATTTGTTGATGTACTGGTAATGACAGCAACTCCTATCCCTCGATCGTTAGCTTTAGCACAGTATGGTGATATGGATATATCTACTTTGGATGAAAAACCACCCGGCCGCAAACCGATTAAAACTGCGTTAATAAGTACTAGTCGTATGAATGAAGTCATTGAACGACTGCGGGCTGCGGTGGCTGACGGTCGTCAGTGTTATTGGGTTTGCCCTTTGGTTGAAGAGAGTGAGGTAGTAGATCTTACTGCTGCGGAAGATCGATTTGTAAGATTACGAGCAGCTTTAGGAGATGGAGTTGTTGGTTTAGTTCATGGTCAAATGCCGGCTGTAGAAAAAGATAAGGCGATGACCCGCTTCCAGACTGGAGACACCGGTGTGTTGGTAGCCACAACTGTGATTGAGGTGGGCGTAAACGTGCCTAATGCGACTATTATGGTGATTGAGAGAGCGGAAGTATTTGGTCTAGCACAGTTGCATCAGTTGCGTGGACGCGTTGGGCGAGGTCTATTGGCTTCAACATGTTTGCTAATGTATCAAGCGCCACTTTCGAAGTCTGGTCAACGCCGTTTGGAGATCCTGCGTGAGACTGAAGATGGTTTTAGGATTGCAGAGACGGATTTAAAAATGCGTGGATTCGGTGATTTAATTGGTACAGAGCAATCTGGAGTTCCCCAGTTTAAAGTTGCTGACATAGAACGGCAGGGCGCTCTTATGGCTGTAGCGCATTCGGATGCGCGAAAACTTCTAATAGATGACCCAGCACTTAAAAGTCCACGGGGTAGAGCGGCGCGTAATTTATTATGGTTGATGGGTAAAGATGAATCTATTCGTTTAATATCAGTGGGTTAATCTTTTTGTTCACTAATGTTCTTAAAAAGTTCTTTACTACATGGAATAAGTATGAGAACAATATGGCAACATAATGACGGAGACAACGGCATGACAACATTGCGCCATATAAAAGAAATTGTAAGTCGGGCTGAAGCCTACATTCTTCAAGATGCACTTGGAGTGGGTGCATTAATGGTGATTTTGTTGGTTGGATTACATCTTCCATCGATAATTTAATTTTTTACACGATATTGAATGCAGGTATCGCATAGAAGTTTTGGTCGCCATTCCACATTAAAACAAATCTCAATCTGGACTTAATTTAATAACACTAATAAATAAGGTGCATTGCTTTAATTGAGAAACACCCCGTGCCGTATAGTTATTTTCTTGGATGCGCGGCCTTTTTGAAAAATTTACCTTGATAAATTCTTTTTTGGTTGCAGCCGTAATCAACCATATTTCAATTTAAAGATGTTGGTGAGGCGAGATCCGCTTTTAACGCCAGCTCCATAGCTTCCAAAGTGGCTTCGATACAAAGAAGAATAGACGCATGTCTGTTTTTAAATTCTCGAGCAGGCTCCAAAACCTCAAACCCATCAAAAGGTGCATCCGGAACTGGGCCACTATTTTTCAGCATGGCGTATAATGTATCATGTGCGATACGTATCTCGGCGAGAGTTCTTCCGATGATAGCTCCGCCTGTAACTGCGGCCGCAGCTTGGCCAAGCGCACAAGCTTTGACGTCTTGGCCGAACGTTACAATCTTTCCGTCTTTTATTGTAATATCTACAGTTACAGCAGATCCACACAATGGCGAGCGTTTCTTTATAGTCGCGTCTGCAGACTCCAGCCTCTTATGATGTGGAATTTCTGCCGCAAGTCCCAAGATCCGCGTAGAGTACAACTTTATTAGGTCTGTCTCGGCGGGCATAGTCTCTCCGTACTGGTATCATTGATTATTTATTACTACATAGTCAGTCCGATACCAGAAGCAAAGGTTTTGACATGTCAGATAACGTTATTTTTGATCCTGCAACATTAAAATTTGATGATGCAGGTCTTGTGCCAGCAATTGCACAAGATATCGAAACAGGTAAAGTTTTAATGATGGCGTGGATGAATTCGGAAGCTGTGGCCAGAACCCTTCGTACTGGACAGGTTACATATTGGAGCAGATCACGTCAGAGTTTTTGGGTAAAAGGGGAAACCTCAGGTCACAAACAGTTTTTGGTTACTATGGCTATTGACTGTGATCGTGATTGTTTGTTGGTACAAGTTAGGCAAATTGGAGCAGCCTGCCATACAGGACGCTTGTCATGTTTTTTCACGGATATCACAAATGGCCCTGAAGTTGAACTGATGCCTCCAATAGCGTGATGAATTTATGCCATGTTTAATCACAGCCCGATCAGGACTTTAATATCTGCTGGTGTTGCCCCTTTGACTCGATAAGTCGCAATAGATCGGGCATCATCGCGCTTAGCCAACCGCTTTCCAGTAGCATCTCGTATTAAATGATGATGGTGGTAAACTGGAGTTTTTAAATTTAACAAGGCCTGTAAAATTACATGAATACGGGTAGCATCTGCCAAGTCTTCTCCGCGTATAACTTCAGTAATATTTTGTGCGGCGTCATCTACAACAACTGATAGATGATATGACGTTCCCATGTCGCGGCGGGCGATAACTATATCTCCGATAGTATTAATTGACTGGGTATTGCCGATGGTAACGGTGCCAAAAGCTTGCCCCGTTTCTTCATAATACAATGGATCATCAATCCAATCTAAAGCTTTCTTCAGATCGAGGCGAAGGTTAGCAATAGGGGGAACTGAACCTTGACGCGGATGCTTGTTGCGGCATGTGCCCGGGTAAATGACACCATCTGGTCCTTGTAAGGGGTAGCCTTCTTGTGGTGCCTGTACAGCTTCAGTGATGTCACGTCTGCTGCAATCACACTTATATAAAAGTCCAAGGTTCCACAGTTGGCTAATTGCTTTAGTATAATTCTTCAAATTGTTTGATTGCCGTAAGATTGGATTAACCCAAGATACGCCTAACCAATTTAAATCCTCGTAGATTGTAGCTTCCCATCCAGCACGTGCGCGGCTTTGATCTATGTCTTCAATGCGCAGCAGGAATGCACCTTCCTTTTTTTTGGCACGGTTGAATGACAAAAGTGCAGAATAGGCGTGACCTAAATGTAATGGCCCGGTTGGAGAAGGTGCAAATCGAGTTGTGTAATTCACGTCATAATACCATTGAAAGTGTCTATTTTATAGCTGGTAGTGTATAAAATCAGATAGTTTTTTCAGGTTGTTTAAGTTTCACTGTAGCTCTGACCATTTACAAAATATTTTCACATTTTTGCGCATAAAAATTTACATACCTTTTCTTTACTTGCACTGTGTGATCGTTGGTCCGCTAGACCAATACGTCAATTATAGCTACTTAAATTCATTTATTATATTTAGTGTAACGTTTATGCATTACAGCGGATCTGTTTACTGATCTAACGATTTAGTGCGGGACAGTTACACAATGATTGCCTACTAAATTCGATGCATTAGACACAAGTCATTAAACCTGACGTCAAGCTGCTTCTGTCATTTGAGGCAATAGCCAGCTTTTCCATTCATTTTTTGCACGGTCAGTATAAGCTTTGTAACGGTCTTTTCTTCCTCGCCGCCCTGTTTTCACTCCCTCGATTGGAGGAAAAAGCCCAAAATTTATGTTCATTGGTTGAAACGTTTTTGCATCCGCACCACCTGTGATATGGGTGATCAAGGCCCCCGTTGCTGTGGAATTGGATGGAACTTTAAGTGTACAACCTAGCAGTTCAGTTGCAGCCATTCGCCCTGCGAGCAGTCCCATTGCGGCGGATTCAACGTAACCCTCTACACCGGTGATTTGCCCAGCGAAGCGGATATTCGGACGGGAGCGTAAACGCATGTCGCTGGTTAGTAAAGTTGGGGAGTTGAGAAAAGTGTTCCGGTGTATTCCCCCTAAACGCGCGAAACTAGCGCTTTCCAACCCTGGAATGCGTCTCAATACTTCAGTTTGCGCACCGTATTTCATTTTTGTCTGGAAGCCGACAATATTGTAAAGAGTACCCAACTTATTGTCGCGCCGTAATTGAACGACAGCATATGGCTTGCTGTTGGGTTGATGAGGGTTAGTCAGACCGACTGGTTTCATAGGGCCAAAACGCAGTGTTTCCCGACCACGTTCTGCCATAATTTCAATAGGAAGACAGCCGTCAAAATAACCTGCTGTTTCACCTTCATGAAACTCGGTCTTATCTGCGGCTAGAAGCGCATCTATGAATTCTTCGTATTCTTCTTTAGTCATTGGGCAGTTCAGGTACGCAGTGCGCTCTTTTTCGGTATCACCTTTGTCGTAACGCGACTGCATCCAGGCTTGTTCCATATTTATGCTATCAAAGTGTATGATTGGAGCTATTGCATCAAAAAAGGCTAGAGCTTTAACGCCTGTTTCATTTGCAATAGCCTGTCCAAGTTTAGATGATGTCAAAGGGCCGGTGGCAATTATCCAATGACCTTGCGATGGTAGCTCGGTAATCTCATCATATTTTACTGTAATATTTGGATGGCTTAAAAGAGTGTCAGTAATCGATTGCGCAAACTGCTCTCTATCAACGGCTAGTGCACCGCCGGCCGGCAACTTGTGTTTATCTGCGATAGCCATGATGAGGCCATTTGCGGCTCGCATTTCCCAGTGCAACAAGCCTACTGCATTTTGCTCACTGTCATCAGATCGAAATGAGTTTGAACACACCATCTCACCTAAAAGCCCAGTTTGATGTGCAAAAGTACTAATTTTTGGTCTCATTTCATGAATGACGACTTGGATACCCATGTTTCCTGCTTGCCAAGCGGCCTCCGAGCCGGCCATTCCGCCACCGACAATATTTAAGATCTTTGACATGTTGGGCGTGTAAGTCAAAAGTAGTAAACACGCAATGTGATCGTTTAAAATATATCAAAAAGCATATTAGCACACAGGAAACGAATAAATAGTTACTACGGATTCAATGGGATTTTGTTATTTCCTAACGGTTGCTTAACCCCTCACAAGATACTGACATTAATCATAAAGTTTCTGGCATGAGCAGAAATCTCTCAAGTGTCGGAAGCGCAATGTGATACAAATGTGATTAAGTCTATGAGGTGTGCTGTTGAAATATATTTTACAACGTGGGAATATCTTCTGGTTTAGAATGAGGTGCCCAAAACGTTACCGTAAGTTTTGTGGTAAAGATTACATCTACCGATCATTAGAGACCGATAGCAAAGCACAAGCCGTTACAAGTGCCGTACTTATGAGGCATCAGGTTCTGACTGAACTGGAAGCCGAAAGCCTGGGACGATCCTCCCCGGCTGATGTTTCTAACAGCAGTAACCTCATTTCTTTAGCCAAGACCCACAACGTAGAACCAATGGCCAGCTCTATACTGGCCCGTAATGTTGATGAAATCGTAAGAAGACTGGCTCTGCTGCAAGCGAACGACAAAAGCGTTGAAAGTCCAGATTTTGTTAGTTTGGCATCAAGGTAATTGTGCGAGGATTCACAGACACGACAAAAGTGTATCAGATCTATGAAGCATTGCAGCGCAGTGATTAAGTTAGTTTTGATACTCTGTCTTAGCGAGAGTTACCAAGAGTTACCAATCTTATTGGCTAATATCAGGTGTTAGTTCAGAGCCATCTTTTGCAAGGATTTGGGAGTAATATCGGTCCAGTTATCGTTGATCCAGTCAAGACAGACTTGCTTTTGATCAACAGGTCCAACTTGTTGCCAGCCATCTGGAACTGGCTGTCCTGACGGCCAGATGGAGTGCTGACCTTCATCATTGATAAGAACCTTGAACTCATCGCCGTCCATGCTCCAGTTGCCTGTCGTGTTTTCTGACATTTATAACAGTCCTATCTTTCTACACTCGAGTGTCTTATGAATGATTATAATGTCTAATCATAGACTATATCCCTAGACATTCAGTTGGGATTTATCAATCCAGTTTACAAGGGGATAGATCCCCCGGGCTCGTAGGTTCGTAGAGTTTGGGATAATTTAGTAAGTGGCCTTTCACCTGTGAACAAGAATGAACAAGATCAGTTTGGTACCAAGAGCTCTGCCCAAGACGCGGCTTCTGATTTGGATGGATTATCGCTGCCACTGAGCCCTGCGCAGCTTGGGGTTTATTTTGATCACCTGAACGATACCACAGGCATTCGCTATAACCTCGGGCAAGTCACAACGATTGCCGGGGATCTGGATGTTGAGCTGTTTCGAAGTGCAGCGGCGCGATTAGTTGCGCAAACGCCTGCGTTAAACATGGCCATTGTCTTGATCGATGACATGCCCCGTCAGGTGTCTGTTTCCGACAGGCCGGTTGAGGTCTCGTTTCATGATCTTCGGGATACGCCTGATCCACAAGCTGCGCGGGCAGAGCTTGTGCACCATTTGACCTTCACCCCCTTTGATCTGGCTCGTGACCCGTTGTTTCGTTGGGCGCTGGTTAAAGTAAAAGATGGTGAGACGGACTGGGTGCAAATAGCCCATCATATCATTGCGGATGGTTGGTCGTTTCAGCGCCTGGTTGCGCAACTTAGTGCGGGGTATACGTCGCTGCTTGCGGATGGATACTCTCGTGTGGTTCCAGAGGTTGAGCCCTACGCGGATCACATTGCTGAGGAGATAGCATATCAGGAGAGTGCAGTAGCGGTTCGGGATGGAACCTACTGGCGTGATCTTCTGTCAGATTACACCTGTGCCAAACCGTTTGAGGAGCGGCATGTCTGGAGCAAAGACGTTCCCTTTATCCGTCACAGGGTTGTGCTTGAGGGCGCTGTACTTGAGGGCATGACACGTCTGGCCAAAGCGCATGGGACAACGTCGGGTCAGGTGGTTACGGCCGCTATCGCTGTTATGGAAGCCCTCTGGTCACAGAGCGATGATATTGTTTTGGGCACGCCACTTTTGGGGCGCTTTGGTGCTATGGCAAGATCTGTTGTCTCAATGTCCAACAATCTTGGGCATTTACGGATTACAGACATTTGGTCCAATTCGATTGGTTCATTGTTGGAAGATATCAAAAGCCAGCAATCGGCAGGACTGCGTCGGCAGCGCTACCGCTATGAGGACTTAAAGCGGGATCTGTTTGAGACTGGTACATCTGCCATGCTGTCGCGTGTGAACATCAATCAGATGCCGTTTGGTTATGATGTAGGCTTTGGAGAACTGTCTGGAAAGACAACTAACCTGTCAAATGGTCCTGTAGATGGTCTCAGTGTTGTGCTTTATCCGCAATCTGATGAGCGGTTAATTGTGCACTTTAATGGTAATGCATCGGCTTTCGATCTGGAGGCTGTGCGTCATATGGGCGAGCAGGTTCTGCATATTCTGGATCAGTTTAGGGATTTGGGTTCGGAGCGGGTTCTTGGTTCGTTACGTTTGGCGTCTGATATTGAAGTTGAGTGTTTGTCCGGGTTTAACGCGACGTCTTGTGCTGTTGAGGTTGGCGTACTTCCTGATCTTTTATCGGATCGTGCTGTATTAGATGCTGGCTCGCCTGCGGTTGTGTTTGGTGATGATGCTCTGAGCTACGGAGAGCTTGAGGCGCGGTCTAATGCGCTTGGTCGTTATTTAATTGGATTGGGTGTTGGTCCTGACGCGGTTGTTGG